>Ga0209893_1000052_pt1 | contig 22880 bp, 24 predicted proteins | sample GWRWT3_25Nov14_FD_187190 | JGI IMG/M metagenome (GOLD analysis project Ga0209893, IMG submission 187190) | Sand microcosm microbial communities from a hyporheic zone in Columbia River, Washington, USA - GW-RW T3_25-Nov-14 (SPAdes) (version 2) | ecosystem: Engineered > Artificial ecosystem > Sand... | reverse complement strand
CATCGGGGGGATCAGCAAGACGATCGAGGAGATCAACCAGATTGCGGCGGCCATTTCCGCGGCGGTGGAGGAGCAGGGCGCCTCGACCCAGGAGATCGCTCGCAACGTGCAGGAAGCGGCGCGAGGTACGGGCGAGGTGTCGGCGAACATCAGCGGCGTCAGTCAGGCGGCGGGCGAAACCAGCGCGGCGGCAAGCCAGGTGCAGGCGGCATCCGGTGAAGTGGCCAGACAGGGCGAAATGCTGAAAGCCGAGATTGACAGTTTCCTGGCGGGTGTGCGCGCCGCATAACATTCGGGCGTTCCTGGATGCCTTAACGCCGCAATGGAAATTGCGGCGGGGTAAAAAACCGCGTATATGTGGGTACAGCGGTGGGTAATCTGGTATTCCGGCTGGGCCGCTTTGTGATCAGATTAAAACGCACATGGCATTCGAGTATGTGGCTGATCCCCTCCCTGTCCCTCCCCTTTGCAAGGGGAGGGGACGCCAGACGCAACGTCTCCCTCCCCCTGAAAGGGGGAGGGCCGGGGAGGGGGTCAGAGGAATGCTAAGGATGTGCTATCTGATCACGGACTGCTCTAGTGTCGAGGGTATTAATAGACCCATTTTTTGTGGGTTAATTAATCATATTGCGGTAAACATTGGTTAGGCGTACGGGTTGCACTAGGTGAGCACATAGATGAATTACGATCAGATTTTTGCGCAGGCGCTGGGTAAGCTGAAGACAGAGGGCCGGTACCGCGTGTTTGCCGACATATCCCGGCGCCGGGGCGAGTTTCCCCATGCCATCCATCATGCCAATGGCGGCGAGAGGGAGATTATTGTCTGGTGCAGCAATGACTATCTTGGCATGGGGCAGAACCCCGAAATAATCGCCGCCATGCAGCACGCGCTTGAAAGCTGCGGGGCCGGATCGGGCGGCACCCGGAATATTTCTGGCACGACGCATTATCATGTGCAGTTGGAGCAGGAACTGGCCAGCCTGCATGGCAAAGAGGCGGCGTTGCTGTTTACGTCGGGTTATATCTCCAATGAAGCCACCTTGAGCACCCTGGCGAAAGTGTTGCCCGGCGCCGTGATTGTCTCTGATGCGTTTAATCATGCCTCAATGATTGCCGGCATCCGGCAGGGCGGGGGACGCAAGGAAATCTTTCGCCATAATGACGTGGCGCATCTTGAATCAATTCTGCGCACACTTGATCTGGAGCAGCCGAAGATTGTCGCTTTCGAATCCGTCTATTCAATGGATGGCGACATCGCGCCCATCAACGATATCTGCGATGTCGCAAAAAAATACAAGGCGCTGACCTATATTGATGAAGTGCATGCGGTTGGCATGTATGGCCGCCATGGCGGCGGCGTATCGGAACGCGATGGCGCGGCGTCACGCATAGATGTGATCGAGGGTACCCTTGCCAAGGCTTTCGGAATTATGGGCGGCTATATCGCCAGCAGCGCAACCCTGGTGGATGTTGTGCGTTCCTACGCGCCGGGCTTTATTTTCACAACATCGCTGTCCCCCGTACTGGCCGCTGGCGCGTTAGCCAGTGTGCGGCATCTGAAGCAAAATCATGCATTGCGTGAACGCCATCAGGAACGTGCGGCGCGGCTGAAGAAGCTGCTGACCGACGCGGCGCTGCCGGTAATGCCATCCGAAAGTCATATTGTGCCGGTACTGGTTGGCGCCGCGAATTTGTGCAAGCTGATTTCTGATGAATTGCTGTTTGAGCATGGCATCTATGTGCAGCCGATCAATTATCCCACGGTCCCGCGCGGCACGGAACGGTTGCGGTTTACTCCTAATCCGCTGCACACGGATGAAATGATGGAACGGCTGGTGTGCGCGATGGATCAGGTCTGGACAAAGCATCAGTTGAAACGCGCCGCATAATTTCCGCCACAGGAACGCGGGCATGACGAAAAATACGGACAATGAGTATCTGATTGAAATTGTCCGCATAGGCAATAGCTGTAAAATTTCTGCCATCGACAGTGAAACCGGAACGGAAGTGTCAACGATGGGGCCGCTGCATGCCAGCGAGGCGCAGCTTGCCCGCGTCGCCATTGCCAAGCTGCGTTATGTGCTTGCGAAAAACAGCAAAAAAACCCTTTAGGAAGATGCCCATGTCCATGCCCGGTGCCCGTAGTTTTTCCAAAGGCCGCATTTCCCGCGCGGCGTTTGCCGGTTTCGCCGTCTCGCTCATTTCTCTGGCGCTGGTTGCAGGCGGCTATACCGCATTAATGGCTGGACTGCTTCCGGAAATGGCCGCTTTCAGGACGTTTCGCGCCGGGGTGGAGCTCAGCTTCATTGCTTTTGCCATTTCCTTGATGGGCTGGCGGTATACCCGCCACGCGCCCGGCAGGAAAATGGCGGTGGTCGGCATTGCCATTTCATTGTTAATCCTTGCCCCGATGTCTCCGCTTATTGTGAAGGCCTTTAGCGTACCGCCCATTCACGATATTGCGACGGATACGGATAATCCGCCTTTATTCGACGCGCTTCTGGCGCAGCGCGCGCAATCGCCCAATATATCAGATTATGGCGGTGAAGCGCTGGCGGCCATGCAGAAAGCAGCCTATCCTGATATTGCGCCGCTGCATCTTCCCATTGCGCCGCAGGAAGCATTTCTGCGGGCGCAGAAACTTGTTGAGAGCCGTGGCTGGACTGTGGCCGCGGCTGACGCGGCAGCGGGCCGTATTGAGGCCACGTCCATAACAAAAATGATGCGCTTCAAGGATGATGTGGTTATCCGCATTACGCAAAGCGGCGAAGGCAGCATAGTGGACATGCGTTCGGTCAGCCGCCTGGGGAAAAGCGATGTTGGCGTGAATGCAGAACGCATCCGCGCCTTCCTTAAGGAACTTGCGGGCGCCTGATTTCCGGTATGAAAAAAATCATAACTATTGATATTAATGCACAGTTCCAGCAAGCGCTGGACCTGATGGAAAACAGCGATCAATGTCTTTTTATTACCGGTAAGGCGGGAACCGGAAAATCAACCCTGCTGGCGCATTATTGCGCCAATACAAGGAAAAAGCCTGTGGTTCTGGCGCCTACCGGCGTGGCGGCGCTCAATGTAAAGGGCCAGACCATTCATAATTTTTTTAATTTCTACGTCGATGTCACACCACAAAAAATAAAAGAGAAAAAAATCAAGCCGCGCGGCGACAAGACGCGGCTTTATAAAAGTCTGAAAAGCATTATCATTGATGAAGTTTCGATGGTACGCGCCGACTTGCTGGATTGCATTGATGTTTTCCTGCGCATGTACGGCCCCGTTCTGGACGCGCCATTTGGCGGGGTGCAGATGATATTTGTTGGCGACCTGTATCAGCTTCCACCAGTCGTGACGGGCCAGGAAAAGGAAATTTTCACAACCCATTACAAAACGCCGTTTTTCTTCAGCGCCCATGTCATGGAAGATTTACCGCTGGAAATCGTCGAACTGGAAAAAGTTTACCGCCAGAAAGATCAGGACTTTGTCGATCTGCTCAACCGTATCCGTAATAATTCGGTGGAAGAACCAGATATGGAGCGGCTGAATTCGCGCTTTGGACTAACGATAAGCGCGCCCGCTGTCAAAGAGGGTTTTTATATCAGTCTGACAACCACCAACAAAAAAGCAGATGAAATCAATGATGAAAAACTGCAATCGTTAAAAGGCAAGCTGCACATCGCGCAAGCCATGATCGCGGGTGATTTTGGCAAGGAATATTTCCCCACCGCCACAGAACTGCAATTCAAGGTGGGCGCGCAGATCATGCTGCTGAACAATGATTCCAAAAAGCGCTGGGTGAACGGCAGCATTGGCGTCATCGAATCCTACAAACGTGATGAAGAAGGCGAGCACTATGTGGAGGTGCGCCTGCAGGATGGTGATGAGGATATCGTCTGGGTGTATCCATATACGTGGGAAGTGTATCGTTTCACACTGGAGGAGGGCGCGATTGTCTCCGAGCCGGTTGGTTCCTTTACCCAATTTCCCTTCCGGCTGGCCTGGGCCATTACCATACACAAGAGCCAGGGCAAGACGTTTGATCATGTGATGATTGATATTGGCAGCGGCACTTTCGTTGCCGGCCAGATGTATGTGGCGTTAAGCCGCTGCACCTCGTTCGATGGGATCCTGCTAAAAACGAAAATCAAAAAACAGCATATCCGCACCGATTACCGGATTTTTTCTTTTTTGACCGGTTACCAGTATCGCAAGGCGGAGCAGGAATTGTCGCATGAGGATAAGGTTGCGCTTATTCAGCAGGCGATCAGGGACAAGGCCGAACTGCAAATGACCTATCTGAAGGCCAATGACACAAAATCCGAACGCGCCATTATTCCGCGCGAGGTTGGCCCGCAAACCTATCAGGGAAAAAAATTTACCGGCCTGCGGGCTTTCTGTGTGCAGCGGCAGGAAGACCGCACCTTCCGGGTGGACCGGATTTTGAAGCTGGAAAAAGCGGACAGGGCCTAATCGTTCGCCGCGCGGCCAAGACCAATTTTCTTGGCGAAGTCTGAACGTTGCCGCGCATAATTTGGCGCGACCATGGGATAGTCGGCAGGCAGGCCCCATTTTGCCCGGTACTGATCCGGCGTCATTTTATAATGCGAGCGCAAATAACGCTTCAGCATTTTAAGATGGCGTCCGTCTTCCAGGCACACCAGATATTCCGGTGTGATTGATTTGCGGATTGGAACGGCAGGCTGGCTGGTATTGCTGATCGGGCCTGGTTCGGATGCCCCGGCATTTGCCAATGCGTCATGCACCGAGCGGATAAAATGCGCCAACTGCTGCACAGGAACGCTATTATTCCGCACATAGGCGGAAACGATGTTGACCGTAAGAAACAGGGTTTCATCGCTGGCGTTCAGGCTTGTGTTTTGCTCGGTCATTGGCGCGCCACCTGTAGGGAGAAGCGACGAATACAGACGGATTTCGCTTCTATAATGTCTCAATATTCACCGAATATCGAATAAAAACTAATATTTCATTAAGTATAAATCACATTCTGGTCATTTTTCAGGATTATATTTTTATTAACCATTATAAATACATTTATATCACTATATCTTGTGTTATCATTGCGTCTGCCTTGGCGTATGTGGGTTTCTTGTGATAAGAAGTAATTTTTCAGCGAGGGCGCGTCATGACGGTAATGGACAAGGCTGGCGGTAACGCAAACAGGGGTACGAGTGGATTTTTCACGGAAGATTTGGCCACCCGCGATCCGGCCATTGCCGCAGCCATTGGCAAGGAACTGGCGCGCCAGCAAACCCAGATCGAACTGATCGCGTCCGAAAACATCGTGTCCCGCGCGGTATTGGAGGCGCAGGGGTCAATCCTGACCAATAAATATGCCGAGGGCTATTCCGGACGCCGCTATTATGGCGGTTGCGAATTTGTCGATATTGCCGAAGATCTGGCGATAGAGCGCGCCCGCAAGCTGTTCAATTGCGGTTTCGCCAATGTGCAGCCGCATTCCGGCGCCCAGGCCAATCAGGGGGTGTTTCAGGCGCTGTTACAGCCCGGCGACACCTTGATGGGTATGAGCCTGGATGCCGGCGGCCACCTGACGCACGGCGCGGCCGCCAATCAGTCCGGCAAATGGTTCAAGGCGGTGCAATATGGCGTGCGCCGTCAGGATGACCGGATCGATTTTGATGAGGTTTCCGCACTGGCGCGCAGCCACAAACCCAAGCTGATCATCGCGGGCGGTTCCGCCTATCCGCGCATCATCGATTTTGTGAATTTCCGCCAGATCGCAGACAGCGTCGGCGCGCTTTTCATGGTCGACATGGCGCATTTCGCAGGACTGGTGGCGGGCGGGGTGCATCCCAATCCGCTTGATCATGCCCATGTGGTGACGACGACGACGCACAAAACCCTGCGTGGACCACGTGGCGGCATGATCCTGACCAATGATGAAACCATTGCAAAGAAAATCAATTCCGCCGTATTCCCCGGCTTGCAGGGCGGGCCGCTGATGCATGTGATCGCCGCCAAGGCCGTGGCGTTCGGCGAAGCGCTGCGCCCCGAATTTCGCGATTATGCGCGCGCGGTGGTGGATAACGCAAAGGCGCTGGCGGAACGCCTTGTTGAAGGCGGATTGGCGATTGTTTCTGGCGGCACCGACACGCATTTGATGCTGGTCGATCTGCGCCCCAAAAAGCTGACCGGCAAGGCAGCCGAAGCCAGCCTGGAGCGTGCGCATATCACCTGCAACAAAAACGGCATTCCGTTTGATCCGGAAAAACCGGCTATCACATCGGGCGTGCGGCTGGGCACGCCTGCTGGCACCACGCGCGGTTTCGGGGTGAAGGAATTCCGTTTAATCGGTACACTGATCGTTGAAGTGCTGGATGGGCTTGCCGCCAATCCAGATGACAATGGTGCGGTGGAAGCCAGAGTGCGCGATCAGGTGCTTGACCTGTGCCGCGCCTTCCCGATCTACAACTGAGCGCGGGCGGATGCGCTGTCCCTTTTGCAGTAACGAAGAAACCCAGGTCAAGGACTCACGGCCGACCGAAGATCAGTCGGCCATCCGGCGCCGCCGCATGTGCAATGCCTGCGCCGCGCGCTTCACGACATTTGAGCGGGTGCAGTTGCGCGAACTGATGATCGTCAAGAAAAATGGCCGCCGCTCGCCCTTTGACCGCGACAAGCTGGCGCGCTCAGTGGAGATCGCCCTGCGCAAACGCCCGGTCCCGGCGGAACGGATTGATCGCATGATCACGGGCATTGTGCGCCGCCTGGAAAGCATGGGCGAAAGCGAAATCCCCTCCACCCATGTCGGCGAACTGGTCATGGAAGGCCTCGCCAATCTCGACCCCGTCGCCTATGTCCGCTTCGCATCGGTCTACAAAAATTTCCGCGAAGCCAAGGATTTCGAAAATTTCGTGGGCGAGATTGTTAATCGCATTCCGGATGATGACTGAGGGGGCGCTGTAATAGGGTAGTTTCCGCTTAACTAGGTCGAACTACCGATGGGCTAGGGCGCTTTGTGAACGGATTGAAGCACACATGGCTTTCGAGCGTGTGGCCGATCCCCTCCCTGTCCCTTGTATCTCTCACTTGCAGTCTTGTGACAAGCTTGTGAGTGTGAGGGCGGGTGGGAGCCCGACCGTCCCTGGAGACACCAAACTCGTAGGGGAGCAACGAGCCCCCTACCATAATGCAATTCATTCCGAGGATGACAATGCCCGTACCATCATCACCAGACCGTGACCACGTTTCGAGCTATTTGCGGCAGTGGGAGAATCTGGAAAACTACCAGCTGCAGGAAAAATCTCTTAGCCTGCTCTTCGGGAAACTCTGCCCGTCCAATAGCACACTTGAGCAAATTCTATTGAAGGTCAGTTCATTGAATGATTTTTATAGCACAAATATATATGACACCTATACCGTGGCAAGGCACATCCGTGACATGAATATTGAGACTCGCCTCGGAAGTGGCGATCTTTCGCTCGTAAAAGATATGGCTATGGTCAAAATAGGAGATAAGACGCGGAACTTATACTCCTTCGCCTCAAAATATTGCAGTCACCATTACCCCGACCGTTATCCCATTTACGATTCTTATGTTGATAAGATGCTGTGGCACTATTCCGGTGCAGATAAATTTGCTTCCTTCCGAAGGCGGGAATTGAAGCATTACGAGAAATTTGTCGAAATCATCGCGAAGTTCCAAAGATACTATAAGCTTGATCAGTTTTCGCTACGACAAATCGATATATTTCTTTGGCGCGCCGGGAAAGAAAGCTTCCCGAACAGTTATCCTTCTGGGAAGAATGGGACTAAAAGTAACGTTACCAATTAATTCCCTTATAATCACCGCGACAGATCATAGGCCGCGAGCGCCACAATGATCAGCCGTTGCCAGGATGCGTCATCCGGCATCTTCAACTTTCTCAAGTGGCACCAGAAACTTGAACAAGCCATTAGCTCTTGTAATCTCATGCAGCCGGACAATGTCGCCGGGCACGAATTCCCATTTTTCCTCAGCTGGATCATAAGCGGGCGTTGGCAGAATTTTATACAGGCCGCCGCCTAAGGCCAGGGCGTTGGTGCGTTTACTGCCTAGCGGACTGCCTTCAGCCATCCATACATCAATACGTATGACATCCGGGTTGCGATGCCTGACCGCATTCTCAACAATGCCGATATTTGTGTGTGCCCGCTCAAGTGCGACAATGTCTCCCGGAAGGAACGCCCATATTTCATCTTCCGGATCATAATCGGAGGTCGGGAGCAGTTTGTATAATCCATCTCCCATATCCAGCGCCTTCGTCCCACGCCAGGTTTCGGTGCCTTCATCCAGCAATTCAACAAAAACATCGACCAGTTTGGCAGGTTTATCAGGCATACCTATTCTCCAGGTAAATTCGGTTTAAATCCGTCTTTGCTTATTTGCAAAATTTCCCCGGTCTGATCATCACGTACAATGTAGCGGCCATCATTGCCGTTTCCGGTATAGTTTCGCCGCCACTACCCCACTCTTTCTACGGCCAACAGATAATCGTCGCCCCTGTAAGTGCGTTTTTCACATCTGACGATAGTACCGGGAAGAAATTCCCATATCTCATCTTCCGGGTCATAATTGGGCGTTGGCAGAACTTTGTACCAGCCATCACTCAAGGGTATCGCCTGCGTTGGTCTCGCAGTAGGTGTACCCTCTTCAAGCAAAGAAATATAAATTTCCGCAGTTTTTTCGATCATCGTCTCACTCCAGATATCCCATAACACGTTCACCGGTTTTCGGATTAAGGAAGCTCAGTGGGGATGTGACGAGGTCCACTAATCTGCAAAATTTCCCCGGTCTGATCATCCCGCACAACGTAGCGGCCATTATATTCGTACCTCGTTGCCGATGCTGTCGGATCATGTTTCCTGGGCATGTTGGACGCTTCAAATTTTCACCGTTCCTGATGGTTTCGGTAATATCCTCCGGCGTCCAATTTCGACCTTCCATCTGATTGGCCCAGCGTTTGGCGGATTTGAATTTGCCCAAACTCCATTCCCTGCTTTCCCTCCTTCTCAGCGCCCATACGCGCCAGGCGTTCAGAATTCTGGGAATCCGCAAAAAAGGCAATATCAGAAGTTCAGGATAGACCTCTTCAACCGGCGGATCATTTATGACAGCTGTGCCATCATCCCCATCATCCCCATCATCCCCATCATCCCCATCATCCCCATCGGTCCATTGCCCGCCATCGGGATGGCCCGCGGGCACACGCGGCTGGTTCGGGTTGAAGGCATGGTCCAGCCAGCGGTCCAGCGCCATGCCAAGCCTGATCAAGGCCAATGAAACAGCCTGCGAGGCATGTTCAAATTTCAACTGGCTCAAATCAATCCGTTCGTCGGAAGAAAGAGGCATGCTCACCCCATATCAGGCTTTAATTCATAATCTTGGCATTATATAGGAAATTACACTCCATAACAAGCAATATATTCACTATTTGTTCCTTTTTGTTGGCGCTAGAACGGTATCAGAAATATTGCTGAAAGCATCACATCACGCGCATCCCGGCGCGCGCAACGCCGATGCGGGGATGCGTTGCGGGCTGAAATCAACTACGATGCGCTTCCAATCCGGCCACCCCGATAAGGACCAGCACAGAAGTGACGCCTCTCCCCAACCCTGCGCGCGATCTGCATTTCATGCAGACAGCATTGAACCTGGCGCGGCGCGGGCTGGGCGAAACCTGGCCCAATCCCGCTGTTGGTTGCGTGATCGCGCGCGATCAGATCATTGCGCGTGGCTGGACCCAGCCCGGCGGCCGCCCGCATGCGGAAACCGAGGCGCTGGCGCGCGCGGGAAGCGCCGCGCAGGGCGCCACCGCCTATGTGACGCTGGAGCCGTGCGCGCATCATGGCAAAACCGCGCCCTGTGCAGACGCGCTGATTGCGGCGGGCATTGCGCGGGTGGTCGCGCCAATTTCCGATCCGGATCCGCGCGTGGCGGGGCAGGGGTTTGAAAAACTGCGCGCTGCTGGCATCCGTGTGGATATTGGTCTGTGTGCGGAACAGGCGGCGCGCATCAATGCCGGGTTCATTTCCCGAATCGTGCATAACATTCCGCTGGTGACCGTAAAAATCGCCAGCACCCTGGATGGCCGTATCGCCACCGCCAGCGGCGAAAGCAAATGGATCACCGGCGATGCCGCGCGCGCCTATGGGCATTTACTGCGCGCCGAACATGACGCCATTATCGTTGGTGGCACAACGGCCATCACGGATGATCCGGAATTAACCTGCCGTCTGCCGGGGCTGCAACAGGCGTCGCCAGTGCGCGTTATTGCCGATGGCCGGATGCGTCTGCCCCTGACTTCAAGGCTGGTGCGGGGCGCACGCGTCCATCCGGTATGGCTGCTGACCCGGCCCGATGGTGATCCGGTGCGCAAACAGGCCTATCGCGATGCAGGCGTGGAGGTCATTGAAATCATATCCGGTGGAAACGGTATGCTGAACAGTACCGCCATGCTAAACGCCCTGTCGGAACGTGGCGTAACGCGGTTGCTGGTGGAGGGCGGCTCAGTGCTGATCGCATCCATGTTACAGGCCAATATGGTGGACCAGATCCTATGGTTCCGGGCGCCAAAACTGATCGGGGGCGATGGTCTGGCGGCCATTGGCCCGCTTGGCCTTAACCATCTTGCACAATCGCCAGCCTATTTGCGTGAATCCATACGCCAATTAGGCCATGATGTAGTGGAAACCTATCGCAGACAGGCATAAGAATAGATCATGTTTACAGGAATAGTCACAGACGTCGGAACCATCCGCAGCATCGAGCAGCGCGGCGACACGCGCATGGTCATCGCAACCGCCTATCCGGTCGAACGGGTGGAAATCGGCGCGTCTATCGCCTGTTCCGGCGTATGCCTGACCGTTGTGGACAAGGGCAGGGATGTTGACGGCACGGGCTGGTTCGCGGTGGACGCTTCGGCGGAAACCATGAACTGCACCAATCTTGCGGCCTGCAAACCCGGCAAACCCATTAACCTTGAACGCCCGCTGCGGGTGGGCGACGAACTGGGCGGGCATATTGTCAGCGGGCATGTGGATGGGATGGCCCGCGTTGCGGCGATCCGCCCCGAGGGCGATTCAATCCGCTATACGTTTGAACCGCCGCGCGATCTGTTGCGCTATATCGCACCCAAAGGCTCCGTCGCGCTGGACGGGGTTTCTCTGACGGTCAACGAGGTGGCCGATCAAAAGGGCGGTGGAAGTTTCGGTGTTAACATCATTCCGCATACCCAGCAGGCCACAACATTTGGCAAGCTTGCAGTGGGTGATCGGGTCAATATTGAAATAGATACGGTCGCACGCTATGTCGCGCGGTTGGTACAGGTGGAGCCATAAATGTCTGATGTGATGACCGGTAAACAAACCCACGAAGAATTGCTGGAATTTCTGTCGCCTATCGAAGACGTGATTGAGGATGCGCGCAATGGCCGCATGTTCATTCTGGTGGATGATGAAGACCGCGAAAACGAAGGCGATCTGATTATCCCGGCCCAGATGGCGACGCCCGACGCGATCAACTTCATGGCGAAACATGGCCGGGGTCTGATCTGCCTCAGCATGACCGGCAAGCGCATCAAGGAGCTGGGCATTCCCCTGATGGCGTCAAATAATCAGGAGCGCCACCAGACGGCCTTTACCGTTTCCATCGAAGCACGCGAAGGCGTAACCACCGGCATTTCTGCGCATGACCGCGCGCGCACCATTGCAGTGGCGATTGATCCGACCAAGGGATCGCCGGACATTGTAACGCCGGGGCATGTATTTCCATTGATGGCGCGCGACGGCGGCGTTCTGGTGCGCGCGGGACATACCGAGGCGGCAGTCGATGTCGCGCGGCTGGCGGGGCTAAACCCCGCCGGTGTCATCTGTGAAATCATGAATGAAGACGGCACCATGGCGCGGTTGCCGGATCTGGTCGGATTTGCGCAAACACATGGTCTGAAAGTGGCGACCATTGCCGGTCTGATTGCCTATCGCCGCCGCTATGACCGCATCATTCACCGCGCCGTTGAAACCGATATCGACACCATGTTCGGCGGTGAATTCAAACTTTATGTCTATATCAATGTGGTGGAATATGCCGAACATATCGCGCTGGTAAAGGGCGATATTTCCGCGCCCGGCCCGGTCCCGGTGCGCATGCACGCCATCAATGTGTTTGACGATCTTCTGGGCGCCAAGAGCGGCCATACCGGAATGCTGCATGGCGCCATGGAAATGATCTCGAAGCTGGAGCGCGGCGTGATCGTGCTGATCCGCGACACCAAGGCGACGATTGTTTCCGACATTCTGATGCGTGGCCGCAAGGGCGGCGTACGGGAATTGCGTGACTATGGCGTGGGCGCGCAGATATTGGTCGATCTGGGTGTTAAGGAGCTGACTCTGCTTTCCAATACGCAGAACAAGCACATTATCGGTCTGGAAGGCTATGGGCTGAAGATCGCCGATGTCATGCATATTACGCCGAAAGATTGATCATACATGGCCAATTCCCCTCATATCATGATTGTCGAGGCGCGCTTTTATGCGCATATTTCCGATGCGTTGTTGCAAGGTGTTCTGGCAGAGCTTGAAAAACAGGGCGCAACCCATGACCGGTACGAAGTGAGTGGGGCGTTTGAAATTCCCGGCGCCATCCGTTTTGCCATCGAGGCGCGCATCAGGCAAACCGATGCACCGCGCTATGACGGCTATATCGCGCTCGGCTGTGTGATCCGTGGCGAGACGACGCATTATGAAACCATCTGTGCGGAATCGGCGCGTGGCCTGATGGATATTGTACTGGACCATGGCGTTGCGCTGGCCAATGGTATATTGACGGTGGAGAACGAAGCGCAGGCCATTGCCCGCGCATCCATTGAGGACAAGAATAAAGGTGGTGAATTTGCACAGGCCTGCCTTACCATGGTGCAATTGCGTCGTAAATTTGGCATTGGCTGATGACAGCGACACCAACCATGACGCATGAAAAAAATAGCGCATCCCAGTCGAAGCGCAGTGGCCGTTCCGTCGCCCGTCTGGCTGCCGTGCAGGCGCTGTACCAGATGGAATTGAGCGGCACGGATGTTGAAACCGTCATACTTGAATTTATAAGCGAGCGTTTCGGACAGGAAATTGACGGCGAAGAATATCTTGCCGTTGACCAGAAACTGTTTGCCGAACTGGTGCGGGGTGTTGTCGCCCGCCAGATGGAAATCGATCCATTGGTTGCACGCACTGTCAGCACCGATTGGGCATTGCCACGCCTCGATGCAACCTTGCGCGCATTGATACGAACCGCAGCCTATGAATTGATGGCGCGCACGGATATTCCGGTCAAGGTTGTGCTCAGCGAATATATTGATATCGCGCATGCGTTTTTCTCTGGCGATGAGCCGGGATTTGCAAATGGGGTGTTGGACAAGGTGGCCAGGATTGTGCGGCCCCAATCGTTTGACGGTCATGAGCAGGGACGCTGATCCGCTTGCCGATGAATTTGCGCTGATCGCGGAAATTTTTGCGCCGCTTGCCAAAGCCGATGCGGGCAGTTTCGGCCTCACCGATGACGCCGCGATCATTTCGCCACCTGCTGGAAAAGATCTTGTTATTACGGCCGACATGATGGTCGCGGGGGTGCATTTTTTCGCCGATGATGCGCCGGATATGATTGCGCGCAAACTGATGCGGGTGAATTTGTCTGATCTGGCGGCCAAGGGGGCCAATCCGCACGGCTATATTCTGACTGTTGCATTGCCGCGCACCGTAACCATGGCGTGGTTGCGCAGCTTTGCCAAAGGGCTTGCACAGGATCAGGCGGAATTTGGCATAAATCTTTTGGGCGGCGACACAACGGCGACCGATGGCCCGCTTTGCCTGTCTCTGACAGCCATGGGCTGGGTGGATCGGGGCAGAATGGTCCGCCGCGCCGGTGCGCAAATCGGCGACGATATTTATGTCAGCGGCACAATTGGCGATGCCTCCCTGGGGCTGCGGGTGCGCCGCGATGGCCCCATTGCGGAACTTTCTGCTGATCAGAATCAGTTCCTGCTGGAACGCTATCTATTGCCGCAACCAAAGAATATTTTTACACTGTTACTTTCAGACCTTGCGCATGCAGGCATAGATATTTCCGATGGGCTTGCCGCCGATCTTGGCCATGTCCTACAGGCATCTTCTGCAGGCGCGGAAATTCAGCTTTCTGATATTCCCCTGTCGGATGCGGCAAGGGCATTGCTGCAATTGCAGAAAGCAGACATTGCCGATCTGATCAGCGGTGGCGATGATTATGAATTGCTGCTGATCTGTGCGCCTGCACACCGGCTGGCCATCGCCGAAATGGCTGCAAAAACGGGGGTTTCCATAACACGCATTGGCCAGATTATGTCCGGAAGCGAGGCTTTTTATCTGGGTGAAAATGGTGCGCGGGTACTGCTGAATCGTGCAGGCTACCGGCATTTTTAACACCCTAAACTGCTTGTTAAGGCACAATATGCGAAATATTGGCGTATGAAATATCGTATAATATCCCTGCTGTTTCTGGCGCTGTTATTGGGCGCATTGCCACACCCTTTCGCCTGGGCAAATTCCGCCCCCCCCGAAGGAGAGGCGGGCGAAGGTGAGGGCTCTACGCCCAAAGAAGTCATGGTTGCCCTATCCCCTTTGCCGATTGCGATCCTGAAGGGAAGCAGGGTTGATAAATATTTTGTGGTGATGATGAGCCTGGAATCCGCACCCGATGCGGATGTCGAGGCAATCAAGCATGACCTGCCACGTGTGAGGGATGCCCTGTTGCGGGAGGCCTATCTGTTCGCAAAAGAAAATGCCGGCGCAGAGCAGGTGGATATGGAAGCGCTCCGCAACCGGTTATTCCCGGCGATCAAATCCATCCTGGGAGAGGATAAAATTACCGGGCTTTATTTTACTGGTACAGTCTCACTCAGGGTTTGAGCGATCGCTGCTGCCCGATATACCACCCAATCCGGCTTCTACAGCGATGACGCCGGAGGATGCTATCCCATCTGAAATCATCATGTATTCAGCCTATAGATGCTTTTCATTGGCTGGAACTAATATGATACAATCGAACCATGCAAAAAGATGGCGATTCCAATGCCTCCGCGTCAACCGAATCTGATTTTGATCAGGCCATAGTAGCGCCGCCGCCCCGGCACGGCATATTTTGGCGGTTGCGGAATTATTTTCTGGCGGGCGTCGTGGTTGCCGCTCCCATGGGCATCACGCTCTATGTGACCTGGGCGTTTGTTTCTTTCGTCGACAGATCAATCAAGCCGCTGATCCCCGATGCTTATAATCCGGAAACCTATTTCCGCTTCAGCTTTCCGGGTCTTGGCCTCCTCATCATGCTGGTGCTGCTCACCCTGCTGGGGGCGCTGGCGGCGAATTTCTTTGGCCAGACCCTGCTGGATTACGGCGAACGGCTTGTGGCGCGGATGCCGATCATGCGCGGCGTCTATAACGCCACCAAACAGATACTGGAAACCGTCACCACCCCGTCGGGGGCCAGCTTTCGCCAGGCGGCGCTGATCGAATATCCGCGCAAGGGCCTGTGGACGATCTGCTTCATCACCGGCGAAGCGCAGGGCGAAGTGCAGGCGCGCACAGCCGACCCGGTGATCAGCGTCTATGTTCCGACCACGCCAAACCCGACATCGGGTTTTTTGCTATTCGTCCCGCGCACCGACATCATCACCCTGGATATGAGCGTGGAAGAAGCGGTGAAGATGGTCATCTCCATGGGCCTGGTGGTGCCAAAATGGCAGGGGTAGTCATCCCGCCCGCGCATATTTGACCGCTGCGTCTCGTTCGAACAGATACAGCAGGATGCGCAGCGCCTCGCCGCGCGCGCCCTTCAGTTCCGGGTTTTGATCGGCGATCATGCGGGCGTCGTCGCGGGCCACGTCCAGTAGCGCGCCGTGAATACTGAGATCAGCCAGGCGGAATTCGGGGATGCCGCTTTGCTTGACGCCCAGCACTTCGCCCGCGCCACGCAGGCGTAAATCCTCTTCGGCGATGCGGAAGCCGTCGTCGGTTTCGCGCAGGATGCGCAGGCGCGCCCTGGCCATTTCGCCGAGCGGGGCCTGATACAGCAGCATGCAGGTGGAAGGGCGATCCCCACGCCCTACGCGGCCGCGCAACTGGTGCAGTTGCGCCAGGCCAAAACGCTGCGCATGTTCGATGATCATGATCGAGGCGTTGGGCACATCGACGCCAACCTCAATGACTGTGGTGGCGACAAGGATGCTGGTGCGGCGAGCCACAAAATCCTCCATGGCCGCGTCTTTTTCCGCCGCTTTCATGCGGCCATGCACCAGGCCCACGCGACCGCCAAAAATTTCGCGCAACGCGGCGTAGCGTTCCTGCGCCGCCGCCGCGTCAATCAGTTCGGATTCTTCCACCAGCGGGCATATCCAGAAGGCCTGCGCGCCGCCATCAATGGCGCGGCGCAAGCCGGAAATCACTTCCTCCATGCGCGCCAGTGGCAGCACCCGTGTGTCCACTGGTGTGCGGCCGGGTGGCTTTTCCAGCAACCGCGAAACATCCATGTCGCCATAAACCGTCAGCGTCAGGGTGCGTGGAATGGGGGTGGCGCTCATTACCAGCGTATCGACCGCGCGTACGCCTTTTTCTGACAAGAGCAAGCGTTGATGCACCCCAAAGCGGTGCTGTTCGTCAATTACCGCCATTTGCAGATCGTGAAACGCCACATCATCCTGAAACAGCGCATGGGTGCCTGCAATAATCGGAATGCTGCCATCGGCAAAGGCGGCCAAAAGCGCCTCACGCGATTTACCCTTGTCGCGCCCGGTCAGTAATGCGGTTTTGACGCCTATGGAATCGCACAGCCTTGCTATAACCGCATAGTGCTGGCGCGCCAGAATTTCGGTGGGCGCCATGATCGCCGCCTGACCGCCATTTTCGACGGCGATCAGCATGCTGAGTAACGCGACGATGGTTTTGCCGCTGCCGACATCGCCCTGCAGCAGGCGCAACATGCGCCCCGGGCTTGCCATATCACCGGAAATTTCCGCCAACGCCACAATCTGTGAAGGCGTCAGGCGAAAGGGCAGGGACGCAATTAATTTGTCGCGCAGCCGTCCGTCACCGGTAATTTTACGCCCGGACTGGCGGCGCATGGTGCGGCGCGTCAGCATCAGCGCCAACTGGTTGGCCAGCAATTCATCATAGGCCAGCCGCATGCGGGCCGGGTGCGCGCCATCCAGGTCCACACTTCCCGCAGGCCTGTGCGCCGCCAGCAGACTTTCGCGCCAGCCAGACCAGTTATTTTTTCGCAGCCATGGCCCATCCTGCCATTCGGGCAATTTCGGGGCGCGCGACAAGGCCCCCCGGATCGCCCTGACCAGGGTTTTGGCGCTTAGCCCCGCCGTCATGGGATAGACCGGCTCAACATCCGGCAGGGTGGCGCATTCTTCCTCACTGAGGATGTAATCGGGATGGGTGATTTGCAGATTATCGCGATAAGTTTCGAGCTTGCCACTGACGATCCGGATTTGCCCTTCCGGCAAGACGCGCAGCAAATAATCCGGGCGGGCATGGAAAAACACCAGGGTAATCTCGCCACCGCTGCCATCGGTGCAGCGCACCCGGTACGGGATGCGCTTGCTCGGTGAAGGTTCATGCCCCCAGACCTTCAGCGTCAGCGTAACGGTATTGCCGTCATTCGCCTCAGTTAATTCGGCCAGTTTTGGGCGGAAACGGCGGTCGATCACGCCGCTGGGCAGGTGCCATAACAGATCCACAGCATTCGGTCCTGCCAGCCGGGTGATCAGTTTGGCGTTTTGCGGTCCCACGCCTGCAAGGACGCCGACCGGGGCAAACAAGGAAAACAGAATTTCAGGGCGCATATGAACCGGCGATTCCAATTGAGCAGAGGCGGCCTAAGGACTATATCAAAGCGTAGCAACCGGGTCAGCATCTCCTGACCCGGCAATTTGGCGTTCGGTAAAGGGTACCCCCATGGACGAAGAAAGCGCGCAGGATATTCGGATCAAGCGCCTTAAATTCCGCGCCTGGCACCGTGGCATGCGCGAGGTCGATCTGCTCATGGGTAGCTTTGCCGACAAGCATCTGCACACATTCAGCCCCGATCAGCTTGGCCAGTTTGAGCGGATTCTGGATATTGAAGACCCCTATCTTTATGCCTGGCTGAGCGGCGCGGCGCCCTTGCCGGAAGATGAAAAAACCCCGGTCATGTTGATGATGTTAAACTTCAAATATACTGTATAACAAATTGAATAATAATACTAAGTTGCTTGATTATACGGGCCGTCTAACGGTTTCTGGCGCGCCAGAAGGGCTGGATGCGCTGTTGCTGGCGGATATGGCGCGGGCAGGGCGGTGCATATTGCATATTGCGCGCGACGCCTCACGCGCTGCAGCCATGGCGGAGGCGCTTTCGTTTTTTGCCCCGGATATTGAGGTGCTGGAGTTTCCGGCCTGGGACTGTTTGCCCTATGACCGGGTGTCGCCCATTGCCGATATCAGCAGCATGCGCATGGCCGCGCTGCACCGGCTCAGCGAACCGGACGTCAGATTTCATAATCTGGTCATTCTCACCACCGTCAATTCCGCCCTGCAGCGGGTGCCTGCCAAAACCGGCCTTGCCGAAAACAGCTTTACGGCGCGTGTCGGCAAGGCGGTAAAACTGGATGCGATGATCGCTTATCTGGGGCACAACGGCTATTCCCGGACGGGGACGGTGATGGAGCCGGGCGATTTTGCCCTGCGCGGTGGCTTGCTGGATGTCTTTCCTCCGGGGGCCGAGGCGCCACGCCGCCTGGATTTTTTTGGGGATGTGCTGGAATCGATCCGGGTGTTTGATCCCGAAACCCAACGCAGCACCGGAAAGCTGAAAAGCCTTGTCCTTATGCCCGTGTCCGAGGTGGTTCTGGATGAAGCCAGCATCCGGCATTTCCGCGCCGGATATGTGCGCATGTTTGGCGCCGTGACAGATGGAGATCCGCTATACGCATCCATCAGCGAGGGCCGCAAATATCAGGGCATGGAACATTGGCTGCCGCTGTTTCATGAACGTGTGGACACGCTGTTCGACTATCTGCCGCACACGGATAGTGCGCCGATCATCTGCATGGATCACCTGACGCAAGAGGCGGTGAGCAGCCGCATCGGGTTGATTGCCGATTATTATGACGCGCGCAATTCGGCCTCAAAGACGCTGGGGCAATTTGCGGTATCCTATAAACCTCTTCCGCCTGACGCGCTTTATATGGCGGCGGACGAATGGGAGGCGGTGTTAAGCGGGCATCGCGTGCGAAACCTTACCCCCTATCAATCCCCCGAAAATGAACTGACTGTGGATGCAGGTGGCCGACAGTGCCGAAACTTTGCGCCGGAACGCAAACAGGAAGCCATCAATATTTATGAAGCAGTGCGTGATCATGCCGTCGCATCACAGGCCGCGGGTAAACAGGTGCTGATCGCTGCCTATAGCACAGGATCGCGCGAACGGTTGGGAACCGTGCTGGCCGATCACGGATTGAGCGCCATCGTCTATCCCGACAGTTGGGAACAGGCGAAATCGGCGCCGCGCGGCGCGGTTGGGCTTATCGTGCTGGGCATTGAAAATGGCTTTGAAACCGATGATCTGCTGCTGATAGGTGAACAGGATATATTGGGCGACCGGCTGGTGCGCCAGAACCGCCGGTCACGCCGCGCGGAGAATTTCCTGACCGAGGCGTCAAGCCTGAGCGCTGGCGATCTGGTGGTGCATATTGAGCATGGCATTGGCCGCTATGAGGGATTGCAGACACTGGAAATTAACGGTGCGCCGCATGACTGCCTGTGGCTTAGCTATCATGGTGGCGATAAATTATATCTGCCGGTTGAAAATATCGAGCTGCTGACGCGCTATGGTTCTGAAGACGCCAATGCCGTGCTGGACAGGCTGGGCAGCGCGGCATGGCAAAACCGCAGGGCGCGGCTGAAAAAACGTATCCGGGAAATGGCAGAAGAATTGATTAAAATCGCCGCTGCCCGCGCCTTGCGTGATGTTGCCCCGATCTATCCACCCGATGGGATGTACACGGAATTTTGTGCGCGGTTTCCGTATCAGGAAACCGAGGATCAGTTGCGCGCGATTGAAGCGGTGCAGGAAGATCTGGCCAGTGGCCGACCGATGGACCGGCTGGTCTGCGGTGATGTGGGTTTTGGCAAAACCGAGGTTGCGCTGCGCTCGGCCTTTGTTGCGGTTATGTCCGGGCATCAGGTGGCGATGATTGCGCCCACGACATTGCTGTGCCGCCAGCATTACCGCACATTTTTACAGCGCTTTGAGGGCATGCCGGTGCGCATTGCGCAATTGTCCCGCATGGTGCCCGCCAAACAGGCGAACATTCTGAAAAAGGAAATCAGCGAAGGGCAGGTGGATATTGTCATCGGCACCCATGCGTTGCTGGGCAAGTCCATGTCCTTCAAGAATCTGGGCCTGCTGATTGTGGATGAAGAACAGCATTTTGGCGTAGGGCACAAGGAACGCCTGAAGCAGTTGCGCGCCGATGTGCATGTGCTGACCATGACCGCGACCCCCATTCCGCGCACCTTGCAGTTGGCCCTTTCCGGCATGCGCGAGCTTTCGGTGATTGCGACGCCGCCGGTGGACCGGCTGGCGGTGCGCACTTTTGTGTCGCCATTCGATCCGGTGCTGTTGCGCGAGGCGCTGCTGCGCGAACATTATCGCGGCGGGCAAAGCTTTTACGTCTGTCCGCGCATCGCCGATCTGCCGGAGGCGGAGGAATATCTGCGCGAATTTGTGCCCGAAGTAAAATTCGTGGTGGCGCATGGGCAGATGCCGCCGGGGCAGTTGGATGATGTGATGAACGCCTTCTATGACCGCAAATATGATGTTCTGCTGAGCACGACGATCATTGAATCCGGGCTGGACATTCCCTCCGCCAACACCATGCTGGTGCATCGCGCGGACATGTTCGGGCTGGCGCAACTTTATCAGCTTCGCGGCCGCATTGGCCGTTCCAAGGTGCGGGCTTTCTGTTATCTGACATTGCCCCCCAGGAAGGTCATTACGGCCACCGCTGAAAAACGCCTGAAGGTGTTGCAGACGCTGGATACGCTGGGCGCGGGGTTCAACCTGGCCAGCCATGACATGGATATTCGCGGGGCAGGGAATCTGCTGGGCGAGGAACAGTCCGGTCATATCCGCGAAGTGGGTTTTGAGCTGTATCAGGAAATGCTGGAAGAAGCGGTCGCCGCCCTGCGCAGTGGGGGGGCGGATGCGGAGGTTGCGGATCAATGGTCACCGCAGATCAGCCTGGGCGCATCGGTGCTGATCCCGGAATCCTATGTGACGGATCTGAATGTGCGTCTGTCGCTCTATCGCCGTCTGTCGCAAATCGAGGGACGCCAGGAAATTGACGCCATCGCCGCCGAACTGATTGACCGTTTCGGCCCACTTCCTGGCGAGGTTGATCAATTGCTGAAAATCATCGCCATCAAACAGCATTGCAGACAGGCGGGCATCGCCAAAATCGACGCGGGGCCAAAGGGCGCCGTGGTCACATTCCGCAACGATCAGTTCTCCAATCCAGCCGGATTGGTGGATTTCCTGACCCGCCACCCCAAAACCGCGAAACTGCGCCCGGATCACAAACTGGTTTATCAGCGCGACTGGCAAACCACGGATGCGCGCATGGCGGGGGTAACAAATCTGACGCGCACCCTGTCCGGTATTGCGCGCGTTGCAAGTGCGGCGGCATAATGTCGGGTATGGCGTGGGCCACACGCTAAGGCCTGAGTTTGTAACCCTGGACCCCGCACCAAGTGCGGGGTGACAGACCGGGATTGTGGTACGGGCAAACCTGAAATCATACCGGTCTAAAAACGCTCCATAATATGTCTTCGGATATTATAAAAATATAATTTACCATAATATATATTATGCGATTATGGGGCGTAAGCAGGATACGGGTGAAGAGCCTCTGCGCGTGGTCTGCATTGGAGCGTTTTGTGAACAGAATGAAGCGCATCACCCCCCTCATTGTCATTGCCCGGTTTAACCGGGCAACCCACCCCCCCAAAACCCAGGGCTATCGCATATGCAGTTGGTCGTCTTTCCTTCTCCCCTTGTGGGAGAAGGCCAGGATGAGGGGTACGCGCATTTATGCGCGTAAAAAGAACTTTTGCGATAGCCCTGCCCCAAAACCCAGGCCATTGGATGTGGCATGGATTACCCGGACAAGCCGGGTAATGACAGTGTGGGGTTAAAGGCGCATCAATCCGTTCACAAAATGGACTAGTGTCTGGAGTGTTCAGTTTAACAGAATATGCCGGTGTCCTGCCATCGGGCGAGATCACCGGCACATTTGTCATCGTGAAACATTCAAGGGAAGCGGTAAAACTGTCATGTCAAGACATCACCCCCCTAGTGACCCCCCTACTGACAACCTTACCCTGCCCGCTTAATATGGTGGAGGGTATCCCCAACTGCCACTGACATCACTTGTGTGCTTCTTGCGATTTCTTTTGCCACAGAACTCTGTTCTTCGATTGCTGCCGCCACGCTACTTATATACTGGGTTACATTTGAAGTAGAGTCTACGATATTTTGAATATTACTACCTACATCAAAAGCCATGTTTTGAACCTGCTGAATCTGACGTGCGATATCTTCCGTTGCTTTGGAAGTTTGATTGGCTAGATTTTTTACTTCCGTTGCCACAACAGCAAAACCTTTGCCCGCCTCCCCTGCTCGGGCTGCCTCAATGGTTGCATTAAGTGACCTGAGCCCTTAAAACCCCTCCAAAAATGAGTAGAGTCCGTCAACTCAGGGAGACGGACGATGAAGGGATCACGTTTTACGGAAGAGCAGA
>Ga0209893_1000049_pt1 | contig 24449 bp, 19 predicted proteins | sample GWRWT3_25Nov14_FD_187190 | JGI IMG/M metagenome (GOLD analysis project Ga0209893, IMG submission 187190) | Sand microcosm microbial communities from a hyporheic zone in Columbia River, Washington, USA - GW-RW T3_25-Nov-14 (SPAdes) (version 2) | ecosystem: Engineered > Artificial ecosystem > Sand... | reverse complement strand
ATGCCAGGGTACGATGTTGGAATGATGTTCCATCACGGAAAGGATGATCTCATCACCTTCCTTGATGCGCGGGCGGGCAAAGCTGGACGCCACAAGATTAAGCGCGCCGGTGGCGTTGCTGGTAAAAATAATTTCTGATGTCTCACGCGCGTTCAGGAAAGTGCGCACCTTTTCCCGCGCCGCTTCATATTTTTCGGTCGCAAGTGTGCTGAGATAATGCGCGCCGCGATGAATATTGGCGTAAGAGGTGCGATAGGTATTATCCAGCGCATGCAACACCGACTCGGGCTTTTGCGCCGACGCGGCATTATCGAAATAGACCAGCGGCTTTGCGTTCACCCTGGTTTGCAGAATTGGAAACTGCGCACGGGCATGCGCTACGTCAAACCCGGTTGATGTTGTAGCGGGGCGAATATTGGCCGGTTTAGACATTTTCAATCACCAATTTCTGCGCCAGCCATGTATTGATTGTGTCCCGTATGTTTAGCTGAATTTGACCGGCATCCAGCGCATCGCTACCCTGAATCTGGGAGACCGCATCATCCAGAAACGCGCCGATCAACAACGCTCGCGCCTGCGCCTCAGCTATGCCGCGCGCGCGCAGATAAAACAGTGCAGCCTCGTCAAGCTGTCCAACCGACGCGCCGTGTGCGCATTTCACGTCATCCGCAAAAATTTCCAGTTCCGGTTTGGAATTTTGTACGGCATGCGGCGATAACAGCATGGCCTTGATCTGTTGCGTGGCATCGGTACGTTGCGCAGGTTTTGCAACGCGGATAAGGCCCTGAAATATGCCCTGGGATTTACCATCAAGCACAGAGCGAAACATCTGGTTGCTGCGGCTTCCCGGCGCGCGATGGTTCATGACGCAGGTGGTGTCGGCAATCTGCGATCCGTTCAGCATGCTGACACCGTTCAGGCCGCACAGTGCGTCACTGCCCGCAATTTCGACATGCGCCTCAGATCGCGAAAGGCGGGCGCCACGGGTTAATGTGAAGCCATCATAAACCGTATGCGCGTCAAGCCGGGCATTCAGAAAATGAAAATGCAGGGCGTTTTGGCTTTCTGCCTGATCACGGTAATGGGCCAGACGCGCCCCTTCGCCAAGCTGCACATCGCTTGCGTTATTGACAAAATATTCTGCGCCTGTCGGCCCGTAATGGCTTTCAAACAGCATCAGATTGGCGCGCGGTTCCAGCACAACAAGATTGCGGATTTGGGCATTCCCGGTATTAAAAAAAACAAGATGCAGTGGTTTGGAAAGCTGTGTATCCGCTGCAACGCAAATATATGCGCCATCGTTCAACAAAGCGGTATTCAACGCAAGGAATGGCGCGCCGGCGCTATCGCGCAACCGGTCCGCTATCACAGCATCATCCTGCAAGGCGGCGCGCAAAGATTGCGCACACAAGCCGGGGGGCAGATCGCTTGCTTCACCTTGCAACACGCCATTCACAAAAATCAGCCGCCATGCGTCAATGTCCGCAAAGGCTCCTTCCAGTTTCTGAAAATCGGCGGCTGGCACCGTCACACGGTGGGGCTGTTCCCGCAACAGCGATAAATCCGTCCACCGCCAGGCTTCATCCTTGCGTGTCGGAAAACCCGTTTCTGAAAAAAGCTTCATCGCATTCTGACGCATGGCGCGAAGACGCGGCGAAACAGACGCCAGGCCCGCTTCCTGCGCCTTAATCTCGCTTAGCAGCGAGTGCTCCAATGTTGCTGTTTCAGCCATTGACCACTTCACCATAACCTTCGCGGTCCAGTTCAAGCGCCAGTTCCTTGCCGCCGCTGCGTGTGATTTTTCCTTTGGCCAGCACATGCACGAAGTCCGGCACAATATGATCCAGCAGGCGCTGATAATGCGTGATGACAATCATCGCGCGATCGGGTGCGCGCAACCCGGTGACTCCATCGCCAACCAGACGCAGGGCATCCACATCCAGCCCGGAATCCGTTTCATCCAGTACGGCCAGCAGGGGTTGCAGCACCGCCATCTGTAAAATCTCGCAACGCTTTTTTTCGCCGCCGGAAAAACCGGCATTCACCGGACGTTTCAGCATGTCTGCGGATATTTTAAGTTTTCCCGCTTCACGCTGCACCAGCTTCATGACGCCCATGGCGTCCAGTTCATCTTCGCCGCGCGATTTGCGCTGCGCATTGATCGCGTGTTTCAGAAAGGTCATGGTTGCGACACCGGGAATTTCCACCGGATATTGAAAACCCAGAAAAATCCCTTTGGCGGCGCGCGCTTCGGGCGGCATGGCGGTAAGGTCTTCACCAAAATAAAGCACACTGCCTTGCGTGATTTCATAGCCGGGGCGTCCCGCCAGAATATAGGACAGCGTGCTTTTGCCAGACCCATTCGGGCCCATGATGGCATGCACTTCGCCCGCCTTCACAACAAGATCAATGCCACGCAGAATTTCCTGCCCGCCGGCGGACACATGCAGATTTTTGATTTCCAGCATTACCTTACTCATTTTACCCGACGCTGCCTTCTAAACTCACACCGACCAGCTTTTGCGCTTCGACGGCAAATTCCATCGGCAGATGCTGTAACACTTCACGGCAAAAACCATTAACCAGCAGCGCCACCGCGCTTTCCGCATCCAGTCCGCGCTGGCGGCAATAGAATAATTGCTCCTCGCTCAGCTTGGACGTGGTCGCCTCGTGTTCCACCTGCGCCGCCGGATTGCGCACCTCGATATAGGGCACGGTATGCGCGCCGCATTTATCGCCAATCAACAGGGAATCGCATTGGGTGTGGTTGCGCGCTCCCTCGGCTTTGGGATGTATGCTGACCAATCCGCGATAGGTGGACTGGCTGGCGCCCGCAGAAATGCCCTTGGCCACGATTCGGCTTGTGGTGTTGCGCCCCAGATGGATCATCTTGGTGCCTGTATCCGCCTGCTGATGATTATTGGTAATGGCGATGGAGTAAAACTCACCCACCGAATTATCACCCTGCAGGATACAGCTTGGATATTTCCAGGTAATGGCCGATCCGGTTTCCACCTGTGTCCATGAAATTTTTGAGTTACGGCCCCGGCATGCGCCGCGCTTGGTAACGAAATTATAGATGCCGCCGCGCCCTTCCTTGTCGCCGGGATACCAGTTCTGCACGGTTGAATATTTGATCTCGGCATCGTCCAGCACTACAAGCTCCACCACGGCGGCATGCAACTGGTTTTCATCGCGCATGGGCGCGGTGCAGCCTTCCAGATAGCTGACATAGGAACCCTTGTCCGCAATGATCAGGGTGCGTTCAAACTGCCCGGTATTGGCGGCGTTGATACGGAAATAGGTAGAAAGCTCCATCGGGCAACGCACACCCGGCGGGATATAGACAAAGGTGCCATCACTGAACACGGCAGAATTCAGCGTGGCGTGAAAATTATCCGCATAGGGAACAACCGACCCCAGATATTTCTTCACCATCTCCGGGTGGTCCTGCACCGCCTCGGAAATGGAGCAGAAAATCACACCGGCCTCGTGCAGCTTGTCCTTGAAAGTGGTCACCACGGAAACACTGTCAAACACGGCGTCAACAGCAACGCCCGCCAGCAGCATCCGCTCGTTCAGCGGAATGCCCAGCTTCTCATAGGTGCGCAACAGTTCAGGATCCACCTCGTCCAGGGTTTTGGGGCGTGAACCAAATCCCTTGGGGGCGGCATAATAATAGGCGTCCTGATAGTCAATCTGCGGAAAATCCACCTTGGCCCAGCCCGGTTCTTTCATGGTCAGCCAGCGGCGATAGGCGCGCAACCGCCATTCCAGCATCCATTCCGGCTCGCCTTTTTTGCCGGAAATAAAACGCACAATATCTTCGTTCAACCCTTTGGGGGCATATTCGGATTCTATGTCACTGACGAAACCATGCTTATAGGTTTCACCGGCCTCTTCGACGGTCGTGATGGTTTCCGGACGCGCACTCATAATTTATACCTCATCCCGCCTGGCGCAAATTCACGCGCCCTGCGATCATTTCCCATGCTGTCAAAAATGTTTCTATGTCAGCGGCCTTTGTCGCCCATCCCAGGCTGACGCGGATGGCGGCGCCCGCCAGCGCTTCATCAACGCCCATTGCGCCAAGCACGGCAGAACGCACGACCTTGCCCGATGAACAGGCTGCACCCGCACTGACGGCAATGCCCGCAAGATCAAGGTTCATCACCTGGGTCACGGCCGCGACGCCGGGCAGGGCAAAGCAACTGGTGTTCGGCAGGCGCTGCTGATCGCGCCCGAAAAACACGGCATGCGGTGTTATCGACATCACGCCATCTTCAAGCCTGTCACGCAATGCAGACATCTCCACCATCAATGCGGGCAGGGCATTCCCCGCCAATACCGAAGCCATTGCAAAACCGGTAATCGCCGCAATATTTTCTGTGCCGCCACGATGCCCGCGTTCCTGGCCACCGCCGCGCATCTGGGATGTGACTTCGATCCCGTTACGTACAATCAATGCGCCAATACCCTGCGGCCCGCCAAATTTATGCGCCGACAATGTAAGCAGATCAGCGCCGAGCGCAGTGTAATCCAAAGCCATTTTGCCAGCCGCCTGCACCACATCACAATGCAGCAGCGCGCCATGAGCATGCGCAATGTTCGCTGCCTGCGCAACTGGCTGCACAATACCGGTTTCGTTGTTTGCCAGCATGACGCTTACCAGTGTGGGCGTATCTGTTTCACCGAGCATTGCATCCATTGCCGCCAGGTCGACAATGCCTGACGGCAATACAGGAATGATCGCATTATCCGCCGGGGCGGCGCGCATTACGGAATCATGTTCAATTGCGGAAACCAGCACCCGTGCGGCCTTCACGCCACGCAGCGCAAGATTATTGGCTTCGGTGCCGCCACTGGTGAAGATGACCTCATCTGCTTTTGCGCCTACCAGGCTGGCCACATCGCGGCGCGCGGCGTCAATCCGGCTGCGGGCCTGCCGCCCAGGGCCATGCAGGCTGGATGCATTACCATGACAGTGCAGCACATCGGTCATGGCGCGGATCACCTCAGGCCGCAAAGGGGCGGTGGCATTGTAATCCAGATAGGTAATCTGACCAGGCATTGTAATACTTTCCAAATACCTATTCGGCGAGGGACGTCATCCGGGGGGAATCAGATTTTCCAGAACAGTCCATTATACGTTCGAAAGCCGCACTTGTGCCCAAAACCCGTTTCTGCACCACATCGGCCAGCGTCACAGAACTAAGATAAATATGTATCTGCCGTCCCAGCTCTTCCCATAAATCGTGGGTTTTACAGCGGCTCTGATCTTTGGTGCATCCTTTGGAGGAACCGGTTTGACAGCGGGTTGTCTTGATCGGCTCATCCACCGCCATAATGATGTCGGCTATACGGGTTTGATCCGTGGGGTTTGCAAGCCGGTAGCCGCCGCCGGGGCCGCGCACGCTACGGACGATACCGCCACGGCGCAATTTGGCAAATAGCTGTTCCAGGTAGGACAACGAAATATCCTGGCGTGTGGCAATATCCGCGAGGGTGATGGGCCGTCCGTGCCCCTCGTCGGCCAGATCCACCATCGCCATTACTGCATACCGCCCGCGTGTGCTCAGTCTCACCGGAATAATCCTTCGAACAGGTATTGTATCCCATAGCAGATTTTACTGCCATTTTCGGGGTCGCTTATGATATGACCGCGCACCACATCCGTGCCGATTTGACGCGCGTGGCTATAAGGAATGTAAACAACCCACTAAAAAAGTCAAGTATTAGCTATAGGTTAATTTCAACCTATTGATATTACTGAATTAAGCGCCATCTACAGCATCGTTGAACTAGTCTGATACAGGCTTGAAGAAAGGAAAACGGAAAAGATGTCTGAAATCTTTTTCAATGGCCCGGCCGGTCGCATCGAAGGCCGTTATTATCCGGCGAACAGGGCAAACGCCCCAATCGCCCTGGTGTTGCACCCGCATCCGCTTTATGGCGGGTCGATGCAGAACAAGGTCGTGCATCAGGTCGGACAGATTTTTCAAAAGCATGAATTTTCCGTGCTGCGCTTTAACTTTCGTGGCGTGGGCCGCAGCGTCGGGGAATATGATCATGGCCAGGGCGAACTGTCTGACGCCGCATCGGCGCTGGATTGGCTGCAGCAGATTAATGAAAATGCGCCACAATGCTGGATTGCAGGTTTTTCTTTTGGCGCCTGGATTGCGATGCAGCTTTTGATGCGCCGCCCTGAAATATCGGGTTTTATTGGAATCGCCCCGCCCGCCAATAATTATGATTTCGCCTTTCTCGCGCCATGCCCCGTGTCGGGTGCGATCATCCACGGAACCGCCGATCAGGTGGTGCCGATCGAGTCTGTAGACAAACTGGTGAACAAGCTGTCATCACAAAAGAACATTGTCGTCGATTATCAGAAGATCAAAGGCGCCAATCACTTCTTTGAATCGCACATTCCTGAACTGAGCAAGCATGTCAGCGATTATCTGGGCCGACAGGTTGCGCTCCTGGAAACGAAACAGACCGCCTAGTCAGCAATATTATGGCCGGCGCGCCAGCACACCACCTGTCATGGGTTTTGGCGTGCCGGTTGTTGATGGAAGACTGAGCGGCAAACCACGCAGGTGGCGTACAGCAAGGAAAGCAAAGGCTTCCGCTTCCAGTGCGTCGCCGCGCCAACCGGCGTCCTCCGCAGAAAAAACATCAACACCCAGTTCCCGGCGCAGCATTTCCATCAGTGTCCTGTTGTGCCGACCGCCGCCACACACGATCCAGCGCACAGGCCGTGCTGGCAAATGCAGTATGGAGGCGGCAACCGATGCTGCGGTAAATGCAGCAAGCGTAGCGGCGCCATCTTCGGGTGAAAGCGCGTCTACCGGCGACAGATTAAAAGCCTGACGATCCAGGCTCCTGGGTGGCGGCGCCTGAATTTGCGGCGCGCGCATCAGCGCGGCAAGGGCAGGGGCATTCACCTGACCGCGTGCGGCCAGCGCCCCCTCCCGGTCAATCGGCGTCCCAATTTTACGGGCGCACCAATCGTCGATAAGGCCATTCCCGGGGCCAGTGTCAAACGCCAGGATGCCGCCATCTGCCGGATCAAGGCGCAAATCCAGCCAGGTCACATTGGCAATTCCGCCAATATTCAAAATGGCCTGCGGCCCCTGAACCGCGTTCCCATCCAGGTCCAAATCGCGGGCCAAACCCTGATGATAGAGCGGTACGAGTGGTGCACCCTGGCCGCCTGCCGCCACGTCGGCGCTACGAAAATCGTACACCACATCAATATCCAGGCTACGCGCCAGCGAAGCACCATCCCCAATTTGCAGGGTCAACCTGTCTTCGGGCCGATGCAGCAAGGTCTGCCCGTGGAAGCCAATAACGGTAACCTCTTCACGCTCAATCTCAGCCTCGGCCAGCAGGGTGTCCACCAACTGCCTATGCTGCTGGGTCAGGTCGCGGGTCAGGGCAAGGATTTCAGGCGCCTCGCGCGCGACCGCACCAAGTTTTGCCGCCAAAACCATGGCATCGCGCAGCCGGGCGCGCATTTGGTCATCATAAGGCTGGGTTGCCCAGGCGCCAAAAGCCTCCACCCGCTCCCCATCCGTGCGGATCAAGGCGGCGTCAATCCCGTCAAGCGAGGTTCCGCTCATCAGGCCCAGGGCGATTACCGGTTCCATCTCTGTCCAACACCTTTTCCACTGCCTATAAAGCTGTTACAGCTTAGCCGCTTATCAGACAATACTCTCCTGCAAGAATAGTTGATGACCATGAAATTAAACTCCCGGTTTCTGGAGACTTTCGTAGCGCGCGGTTACCTGCATCAATGTACCGACATTGAGGGGTTGGATGCGCTTGCTTTGAAGCAGCCGATTACGGCTTATGTAGGGTATGACTGCACGGCGCCCAGCCTGCATGTAGGCAGTCTGATTTCAATTATGATGCTCCGGCTGCTACAGCAGTCCGGGCACAAGCCGATTGTGCTAATTGGCGGCGGCACAACACGAGTTGGCGATCCGACAGGCAAAGATGAATCGCGCCCCCTGCTTACCGATGCACAGATCAATTCCAATATTTCCGGCATCCGGAAAGTGTTTGAAAAATTCATAAAATTCGGTGATGGGCCAACCGACGCCATCATGGTCAATAATGCGGACTGGCTGGACCAGCTTAATTATATCGAATTCCTGCGCGATTTTGGCACCCATTTCACGATCAACCGCATGCTGACAATGGACAGCGTCAAGCTGCGCCTGGAACGCGAGCAGCCGCTGACCTTTCTTGAATTCAATTATATGCTGCTGCAGGCTTATGATTTTCTTGAACTCAATCGCAAGCATGGATGCCATTTGCAAATGGGCGGATCGGATCAGTGGGGCAATATTGTCAATGGTGTTGACCTGGGACGCCGCGCCGACGGGGCGCATCTGTTTGGCCTGACAACGCCGCTGCTGACGCTGGCGTCCGGCAGGAAGATGGGTAAATCCGAAAACGGCGCCGTATGGTTGAATAGTGATATGCTCAGCCCGTATGAATACTGGCAATATTGGCGCAATGTCGAAGATGCCGATGTGGGCCGCTTTCTGCGCCTGTTCACTGAATTGCCGCTGGATGAAATTGCCCGTCTGGAAGCCCTGCAGGGTCAGGAACTGAACGAGGCAAAAAAGGTGCTTGCAAACGAAGCCACCGCCATGGCGCACGGCGCGCTGGCGGCACAGCAGGCGGCGGAAACTGCGCGCAAGACCTTTGAGGAAGGTGCAATGGCGGAGGGGCTGCCGGAACTGGACATTCCGCGCACGGAAATTGAACCTGGCATTGCCGTATCAGAATTGCTGCGCCGCGCAGGCCTGTGCGCCAGTGGCGGCGAAGCCCGGCGGTTGATCAAAAATCGCGGTGTGCGGATCAATGATCAACTGGTTGAAAACGAGCAGGCGCTGCTAAACCCCACCGATTTCTCAAACGGTGCAGTAAAGCTCAGCGCAGGCAAAAAGAAACACGTTCTGCTGCGGGTGGGGTGAGTTACTACCCTATCCCCCGTAAAACACCTTCTCACCCAGGTCTTTCATCCACAGGATGGCGTCATCGGCGCGGGCTTCCGGTTGTTTGGCGACATTGGCGTTGGTTACCTGGGCCACGAAAATATGGTGATCGCCCTGTTCGACAATGCTGGTTACCTTGCATTCAACGCTGGCGATGGCGTTGTTAAGGATCGGCGAACCATTGGCTCCGGTCCTAAAAGGCTCGCCGCTGATCTTGTCTCCGTCAAGTTGCGCAGGTTTGAAAAACGTAAAGCCAACAGGCGCCTGCCCTTTGCCCAGCATATTGAGTGCAAAAGCCTGGGTTTTCCTGACCAGTGCATAAGCGCCACTGTCACTCTTGATGGCGACAGCAACAAGTGGCGGCTCGAACGATGTTTGAGTCACCCAGTTCACAGTCGCGGCGGCAACATCGTTTCCTGACCTGGCGGTTAAAATGTAAATCCCGTAAGGGATCATCCGAAGCGCGGTTTTCTTTGCTGCATCATCCATAGGCGTCTCTCCTGAAGTTTAAATTTGAAAGACGTAAGCTTTCAGCAATACGGATCAGGAATCAAGACCGCATTTTATTTTGCAGCATCAGGCAGCACCGGCTCCGCCTGTTCAGCCGGTGCGGCCAGATCGCCAAGATTGAAAATATGCCGTAGAAATCCCGGCGTTAGTGCAGAAAGCGGATTAACGAAAATATCCGGGTTATCGCTTGATCCGGTGGCGCTGTAATTGATGGCCAAAATGCCTTCATTTTTACCACCAAGCAGAATATTTCCCAATATTGGCACCTTGCCAAAAACCGTATTGAGCGTATAGGCGGGGATCACGGTTCCATTCATGTTGACTGTGCCGTCAGCTTCATTCATCGTTCCATGCAGTGTCAGGCCAAGTTCCGAGCCAGACCCATAGGCATCGGTCAATGTAATGACGCCATTGTGCATTTTATAGGGCACAAGGATACGATCGAACGTCAGGCCGCTGCCTGTCAGAATGTCACGAATACCGGTAAGCGAGGCTATGGTCAGGATCCGCGTTAGCGCAGGTGCGTTAACAACCTGCATATTCCGTATACGGATTTCACCTTGCATCGGCGGAGCATCCAGTGGCCCGCGCCGTTTTTTATCCTGAAACTCTCCCGTCATTTCAAAATCGCCGTTGACGCCGCTGTCAAACAGTTCAAGCCCGTATAATATTTTTCCCGCGTCCAGAGAGATAAGCGAAAAAGTTCTGTTGCCATTTGCGTCAGGCTGCAAGCGCAGGGTTACATTGCGTTCAGGCCCATAGTTTGCATCCACGGCAAGATTGATAAAATCCGTACCGTCATAACTGCCAATTGCAATGACATCGTTCAAAATATTTCCCTCGCGCAGCAATACCTCCTTAACGCGGGCTTCAATATCATAGGTAAGCCCTTTTTCGTCCGGTTTAGGCATGCTGCCAGATTTTCGTAATTGGGAAATGGACAGGGATAAATCAGCACGGGGCCCGTTCATGGAAATAGCATACGCGCCATTTTTTTTGCGCCGCGCCTCACCACTCATCTCATTCGCCGCACCCAGCTTCAGACGGTCCATGCGGATGATATTTGGCGGCCCATGTGGCTCAAACACCAGTCGGCCGACGACATCAATATCTTTTCCTGCGATGGTTAAATTGTCCAGAACAGCGCCGGTTTCACCGCCGGGGGACATGGCAAAATCAAAATGCATGCTTGCGGGAACGGATTTCGGTTTGCGCCAGGAAAGCGGTTCGGCGATGAGTTCCGCGTCTATGAGATCAGCGCTGACACGGCCGCCGGATATTTTTGTGCCACGCCCCCAGGCTTCGGCCATCAGGGTTACCGGCCCGGCAATGATGCCCGCAGTTGGAAAGCCAAGCGCTTCCAGCTGATGCTCATCCGCATTCATTTTTACGGTGTAATTGCTGGATGGGCCTTCGTTGACGTTAAATTTTTCTGCCCAGGCAAGATCGGCAAACGCGTCGATAAATCTTCCTGAACCCTTGACCGCTATGCCTTTGGGGTTCACATCAATGTGGACATCAGCCTGTTCCAGCGCCACGCCGTTCAGCAGATTGGGCAGGCGCAAATCATCCACATCGCTTGCCACCTCATAGTGAATTTCGTCCATATGCATATTATTTTTGATGGGCATTTTAAGCTGCAACTGTGTATTTGCAGCGCCGCTGATCGTGGCAGGGTCAACGCCATATTTTGATGGATAGCCCAGCGGCTTGAAATCAATCAGTTCCAGCGTTTTTGTCATGCTGCCGTTCAGGGACAGCTTTATTTCTCCGTTCTTTTCCGGCAGATGCGTATTGGCAAGAATAAACTTGCCGTCACTCAGGCGCAGATCATCAAGAATGAGACCATCATCCAGCGTTAGTTCGAATTGGCGCCCTGTAATCAGGGCGCTGCCTTGCCCCTGGGTGATCGGTGGCATGGGCCGCAGATAGTGACCGGTAACGCCACCGAACTTCAGATCAACCCTGATCGCCTCATTGGTGAGAGGTCCGGCGGCAAACTCGCCGCGCGCAATGTTGGCCTCAAAGTGTGCCTGATCGACATTGCCGGTGTCCATATTTTCCATGAACCATCCGCGCGATCCCCTGGCGGCGGGAATCGGCCATAGGCGTTTCACCGTTTCAATGGTGGCGTTGGTGATGTCGCCGTTAATCTGGATGGCGGGGCTCGCAACACCATACTCAGTCGATCCCCTGGCGGTGATTTCCATTGGGCCCTGGCGTAATTGCGCGCGGTCAATCCGGATCAGGCTGTCATTAAATGTGTACTCAGCCTCGATTTCAAGCGTATCGACCTGCACCGGTTCAGGCATTAAATCCGGTAATGTGATTTGACCGGCGCCTGCGCGCATATTGACGCTCAACCCCAGTAGTTTTCCATCAGCCGCGATTCGCACGCCTGCCAGGCCGCTAATGGGCAGACGAAAATTTGCAAGTTGCGCCAGCGCCACGGAACCTTCCGCAAGGCGGAATGGCTCAATACCGCTAAAGCTGATATCAATCTGGCTCAACTGCGTCGTACGGTCAAAATTCCCGCCCAGGGACAGCATCCATGTCCGTTCATCTATTCTCAACCCGATGGCTGCTTCGCCAATAATGCCCTGTTCAGAACGGTCGAATGAAAAATTGGCGTTGCTGGCCTCCCACACAGTTTCCAGCCGGAGATCGCGATAAACCAGTTCAACATTTTGGATGGCCAGATGCTCAAGCGCGCCCATATTGCCGCCAAGGCCTGGCGGCTCAAGCAATGCGGCAAATGCGCGTGACAATAATCCCGATATGTCCGGCGGATCAGTGCGTTGCAGATCATCGGGGGCGGCCGCAACGCCCAACCGGAATGATCCATCCAGAAGCCGCACCACAGTAAGCGAGGCGCCTCTTAATTCAACGTAGGTCGGTGCGATGCGGCCCAATAACAGCCCGCGTGCGCTAAGCCCAAGGTCCAGCCGTGGTGCCTGCGCCACCAGATCGCCCGATGCCTCCTTGATACGGACGCCGGTAATGGTGATCGCCAGGGAAGGCTGCAAATCGGTCCAGTCGAGAATGGGATCATCAAACTCCCATACATAGCCGGGCGTGGCCTCGGTCAGCATTTCCTGTAGATATGTGCCTAAAAAAGACAGCGAGACGGGGCCGCTGGCAAATCGCCAGAGGCCAATCGCCACGATTAACGTACCGACCGTCAAGGCGGCCCCAAGGACGCGCATGAGTATTTTAGTTGAACGAATAATCACAGGCTGGCTTCAATCTTGCCGTATTATCATTCATACACCACCGTAAATACTGGCAATGTCATGGCCAGAAGTGTTGACGGATTTAATTCGGGTGGTAACTGAATGCACGTTTTTTCCATGCTGAATGCTATCACAGATTCGCACCTTATGCCCCAGCCCTTTGATTCGGCGCGGGCAGAGGCGCTGCTGGCCGATTTACGGCAAGCCGCCGGGGTGTGCGAGGATGAGGTTCAGCAGACGGTTGCAGCGCTGTTGAAGGATGCAAAAGGGCGTAACCTGTTGCTGGCGGTATTTGGGAACAGCCCGTTTCTCAGCCGTATCGCCCTGCGCGATCCGGTCTTTCTGTGTTCCCTGATACAGCAGGGCCCGGAGGCAACCATGACCGCAATCTACGGCGCCGTCATGGCATTGGCGGATGCCGGTCTGCAGCAGGATGCGCTGGCGCAGCAGTTACGCATCCGGCGCGGGCAGGCGGCGCTGACAATCGCCATGGCTGATATTGCAGGGCTTTGGGATATAGGGCAGGTAACCGGCGCGCTTTCCGGTTTTGCCTGCAATATATTGCAGGCAACAGTCGATGCATTGCTGCGCGCCCACGCCAAAGCGGGCGATCTTGTTCTTTCTGATCCTGATCAGCCTTCCCGATCCTGTGGATATGTGATCATCGCCATGGGCAAGCTGGGCGCGGGGGAACTGAATTATTCCAGTGATATAGATTTGATCATTCTGTTTGACCCGGAACGCTGTTCCTATCGGGGAAAGCTGGAACTGCTTGAGTTTCAGGTTCGTTTTACAAAAACACTGGTCAGGCTGCTACAGGATTTTACTGCGGATGGGTATGTGTTTCGCGTTGATTTGCGCCTGCGGCCCGATCCTGCGGCAACCCCCATCGCCCTGCCCGTAGAGGCGGCGGAAACCTATTACGAAAGCACCGGCAAGGGGTGGGAGCGGGCGGCGATGATCAAGGCGCGCCCGGTTGCCGGTGATATAGAGATGGGCCAGACGTTCCTCAAAAACATCAGTCCCTTTGTCTGGCGCAAAAGCCTTGATTATGCCGCCGTGCGCGATGTGTTTGACATGGTTGGCCTGATCCGCGCGCATCATGGCCATGCAGATATTCAGGTGGCCGGTCATAACATCAAAATCGGTCTTGGCGGTATTCGCGAGATTGAGTTTTTTGCACAGACCCATCAATTGATCGCGGGCGGCCGTGATCGCAAACTGCGCGATCCCACGACGCTGGGAATATTGTCGATCCTTCAGGAAAAAGGACAGCTTGAAACAGAGCCTGCGCAACAGTTGCATGACGCCTATATATTTTTGCGCACCCTGGAGCATCGTCTGCAAATGATCAATGACGAACAAACCCAGACTCTTCCGAAAACTTCAGAAGGCCTTGCGCATTTGGCGGCGTTTATGGGGCATGCCGGGGCCGCTGAATTCAACGACGCCATAAGATTGCACCTGAGCCATGCAGCGGAACAGTTTCGCAAACTGACCGGGCAGGGGAAGGCTGGCGAAGCAACGGACAGTGAGGCGACCGGTGACATAGTATCACATGAGCCGTTGCGACAGATGGGCTTCGGCGACCCGGCGCGCGCCCTTGACATTCTCGAAACCTGGCGGACATTCCGCTACCGCGCCTTGCGAACCCAGCGCGCACGCGAATTACTGGTTCTACTGACGCCAAAAATATTGACTGCGATCTCCTCCACTTCCGATCCGGATGGCGCATTGCTGCGGTTTGATGAATTTCTTGCGGCCATGCCGGCGGGCGTTCAGCTTCTTTCGCTGTTTAATGCGCATCCCTGGCTGCTGGAGCTAATTGCGGAAATTATGGGCACCGCGCCCGGACTGGCGGAAATTCTGGGGCGAAAACCTGCGCTGCTGGACGCAGTGTTATCGCCTGATTTTCTGGAAACCATTCCAGACGCGGCGCAGCTATCGGCTGATCTGGAATACGCCCTTGAACCTGCGCGTGATTTTCAGGATGTACTCGATATTACCCGGCGCTGGGCATATGAACGCAAATTCCAGGTTGGGGTGCAATTGCTCCGGAATTTGATTGATGGCGGCGGCGCGGGACTGGCACAGAGTGATATTGCCGACACATTGCTGCGAGCCCTGTTGCCGCGCGTTGTGGCTGAGCTTGCTGAAAGACATGGGGTGATTGCGGGTGCCGACATGGCAGTACTGGCTATGGGAAAACTGGGCGGAAGGGAGCTGACCTTCACCTCTGATCTTGATCTGATTTTTATTTATCCGGATACGTCGGATATGTCGGATGGCAAAACGCCGCTTAGCGCGGGCCACTATTTTGCAAGGCTTTGCCAGCGTCTGATTAATGCCCTGTCTGCACCCACGGCGGAGGGGCGGCTTTATGAAGTTGATATGCGGCTGCGTCCATCCGGCGGCAAGGGCCCCATTGCCGTATCGCTGGAGGCATTTCACAAATATCATGCAGAATCTGCGCAGACATGGGAGCATATGGCCTGGACGCGCGCGCGCATTGTGACGGCACCGGAAACGCTCGCGAATGATATTAGCGCCGTTATTCGGGGGTTTCTTGTCAGGCCGCGCGATTCAAAAATACTGGCCCATGAAGTAGCCACGATGCGGGCGCGTATTGATCAGGAGTTTCACAGCAACAATATCTGGGATTTTAAATATGTCCGGGGCGGCATGATGGATGCGGAATTCATCACCCAGTTTTTGCTTCTGCGCGATGCAGCGGCTTCCCCCGATGTCCTGCATGGCACCACCATGATGGCGCTGGAACGGCTTGAGGCGCATGGATGCTTGCCAAAGGAACCAGCGCAGGATTTGATGGCATCACTACGCACATTGCGTGATCTGCAGCAAATTTCACGCCTGTGTCTTGGTGATAGCAAGGATGTCCATTCCGCGCCAACTGCGCTGCAAGAGATGATGGCGAAGCGTGCACAGGCCCGGACATTTACTGATCTGGAGCAACAGATCACCGGTATTGAAACAAATATCTACCGGATTTATCAGAAAATCGTTCTGGCCGAGGCAGGACTGGACGAGGAGCCGGAAGTTCCGTCATAATATGAACAAATTACTCGCAGGATAAGGCACATGCTGGAAGAAGGCCAAAAGGCGCCCAATTTCAAACTTAAAACCGATGGCGAAGGCGAAATCAGCCTGGCAAAGCTGAAAGGTAAAGTCGCCGTCGTGTATTTCTATCCAAAAGATGACACCCCCGGCTGCACGACTGAGGCCATCGCGTTCAGCGCTCTAAAGCCCCAATTCGATAAATGCGGCGCAGTGTTGATAGGGGTGTCGAAAGACAGTGTGCAGCGCCATGACAATTTCAAGAAAAAATACGATCTGAAAATTCAACTGGCTTCAGATGAAGAGGGTCAAATGGTGGCTGATTATGGAGTCTGGATCAAAAAAATGAATTATGGCCGCGAATATATGGGCATAGACCGCAGCACATTTCTGATCGACGCCAAGGGGGTGATACGTAAAATCTGGCGCAAGGTGAAGGTCAAGGGACACGCGGAACAGGTGCTGGAGGCCGTTCGGGCGCTATAGTCAAGTTCAGGCAACATGAACGCACACAAGAAAATACGCAGCGCGATTAATATCAAGTCGCTGCAATGTTTCATGAAGCTTTGAAAAGCGGGAGACAGCAGGGGCATGTCGTATCATTCCTAACTAACATATTGTCATTGATACGTTCCCTGAGTCGAAAAATGGGGGATAACATCAAACTTGTGATAGACATCACTTGTCTATCAGGGTTGAATAACCCGCGGGGCACAAGAATCGTAGAAAAATACAAAGAGGGGGCTGGATGTCAAACGGGATCGTAATGATTGCCGCTAACTTTTGGAGGCAACTTTTTCCCGAGCGGCAAATCTACCTGCGCAGTCAAGGGCGGGTGCGTGGTGTCAGCCTGTCGCCTGGCGCGCAATTTACCGGTGCAGCCATTTTTCTTCTGATTTTTTCGTGGATGACTTTCGCCTCGGTGAATTTTGCATTCCATCATGGGGCGCTGGTCGGGCGTGACGCACAGTTTAACGCTCTGCGCACATCGAATGAACGGCTTCTGGCCGAGATTGTGCAGGTTCAACAGCGGTTTTTGAACACAACCATGGAGTTGGAGGCCAAAAAGCGGCAACTGGCTGAACTGCTGGCGCAAAATAATCGGGCCGACGCTGATATTGCTGTCCTGGCTGAAAATCAAGATGTCGCAACAGTTAAATCTGGCAATCCCGGTGTATTGCCGCGCCCGCGCCCGGAAGCGCTACGCGATGAGACGCCAGAAGTGTTACGCCGTGAGACGAATATATCATCGGATGTTTTGCCGCGCATGCGTCCGGTGCGCCCGGTTTTTACGCTGCCGTCCAATATGACCGCTATTGACGGTGGACTGCCCGATAATGACCGGGCCACGTCAATGGGGCCTGGCTTGACGGGCGCCAAAAGCGCCCAATATGATGTGATGGCGTATCTTGCGGCGGATGCCCATACGGCTGTTGCCGCGCTTGAAAAACTAATCAATCAGACCGGGCTGGATGCGGACACCATGTTGCGCCGACGTGATGAGGCGGCAAAGCCTGACACTCATGCAGAAGGTGGGCCGCTGCTAAGCCTGCCACCTTCAATGACGGCCAAATTTTTACGCCGTAACATGCCTCGTGAACTTGCAATGCCGTCAACCCGCAAGGGCAGGCTGGAAATGCTGCGTGAGGCGTTGTTCAGCCTGCCGCTAGCAGAGCCAGTTGATAAATATTACGTTTCAAGCGCGTATGGCTATCGTCGTGATCCATTTACCCACGCCCGGGCGTTTCACTCCGGCATGGATTTGGTCGCTCCGCATGGCGATCCGGTCTTGTCCAGCGCGCCGGGCACCGTTATTTTCGCAGGGCCTAACGGGCCTTATGGCAATATGGTGGAAATTGATCACGGTCGTGGGGTCAAGAGCCGTTATGGTCATTTAAGCAAGATTACTGTTACACGCGGGCAAAAGATCGGTTTGCGCGATCTGATCGGTCGTGTTGGAAATACGGGACGAAGCGGTACCGCGCATTTGCATTTTGAGGTCTGGTTTGATGGCAAGGCGCGTGATCCCCGCAACTTCTTGAAGGCTGGCGAGAATGTTTTTCAGCGGCAGGGATAAAAACCCCGGCGGTCATGCATCAGGCCGTCGGCAGGGCCGGGATATGATCTCGTTCATCAGTGCTGATCTGTCTGTGACAGGAGATCTGGTCTCACCCGGGGATTTGCAGATAGACGGTTGTGTGGAGGGCAATATTCGCTGTCAGTCGCTGACGATTGGTCCCTCGGCAAGTGTCACCGGCAATATCATCGCTGAAGATGTATTGATCCTGGGCGTCCTTAATGGTGGTGTCGAAGCACGCTCCGTAACATTGGGTAAAACCGCACAGATTACCGGCGACATTCTGCATGAAACGATTGCCATCGAGGCGGGAGCTGTTCTTGATGGAAGGCTGACAGGCCGCAATCGCGCATTAGTCGCGGCAATGGATGCGCTTCCACTGCCGGATGACCAGATCAGGAAAGAAATTCCTGCGCAAGAGCATCAGCCTGAACTGTCACAGGCCATCCGGCGTCAGACGAATTAACCGGCAACGGTTTGCTGCGATTCCGCATATGCGGTATCCAGCGCCTTCAGCAGCAGTTCCGGTTCCTGCGCACCCACCAGCAAATATTTATTGGCAATCACGTAGGATGGCACGCCCTGAATGCCAATCCGGCGCGCCGTCGCATCTTCCTCGCGGATCAAATCAATGTCTGCATCACGAAGCAGCAGATCGCGGATAATTTCGGTATCCATTCCGGCTTCACGGGCAATATCAAGCAGTACTGCATGATCACTGATGTCGTCACCATCGGTAAAATAACGGCGGAAGATTATTTCAACCAATTCAGGCTGACGGCCCACGCTGTGAGACCACCGGATCAGACGATGAGCATCCAGTGTATTTGGCATACGGGCGATGCGGCTGAAATTAAATTCAATTCCCAGATCATGGCCTGCTTCCACAAGTGCATCCATGATACCGCTGGGGCCTTTCGACTCACCAAATTTTCGCCGCAGATGTTCTTTGCGGTCCATGCCCTCGCGCGGCATATCGGGATTTAACTGAAATACCCGGTAGGCAAGATCGATCTTCATCTCTGGTCTGGCGGCGATCGCAATCTCCATGCGTTTCTTGCCAACATAGCACCATGGGCACACGGGATCAGATATAATATCAAGCTGCATGGCAAAACTCCCTGGATGGGCATTGTAACTCGCTGCCCGCACATTAGCCGATCCCGGCGCACCGGTTAAACTAAAAAGACACTTTATCTGCTACTGGCAATCGCAGCCCTGATCAGCGCCTCGGCATTCATTCCCGCAGCCAGGCTGGCGACACCGGTTGAAACATGGGCGCGAATGGGGATGGCGGTATCGCCTTCCATGATCTCGGTAAAATTGATGATACTGCCAATGCGATGGGCGACAAGTTCACCCGGCGCCAGGCGGGTTTCAGGCATAATCAGTGCGATGCGGCGCCCGCTGAAGCGCGCAGACAGGTCTTCCCCGCGCACCAGATTACTGACGATCAGGCCAATCTGGCGAAGGACTTTGTCGCCTGTATTGTACCCGTACAGATTGTTAATATCCGGCAGATTATCGAATGTGAAAATACCAAGTGTCAGGCTTCTGTTCTGTGCGTGGGATTCAGTGACCAGCTCGCACAGATGTTCCATCATAAAGCCGTGGCTATACAGCCCGGTCAAGGCATCGCTCACCGCCACATCGCGGGCCTGACGGTAGACATTGATCAGCGAATCGCGATAGCGCTGCTGCCGGGTCAACACATCTACACGGGCGCTAAAGTCACCAATATTTATAGGGTGCCGGAACGCGTCGGCCGCGCCAGCCGCATATGCCGCCGCCACATCGCCAGAAGACGCCGCGCTCAGCATGCACACAATGGGTATATTGAAAAAACGGGAATTCCGCCGTACATCCTCAATGAAAAGGAAAAAGCTTTCCTCCTGCCCATGTGGAATGTTGAGCAGGATGGCGTCGTAGCGCCGCCGTTCAAGATAATTCATGCCTGTTGACGGGCTTTGCGCGTGGGTCAGTGTGCCCATATGGCAGAGGCCCTGCTCAATCTGTTCAAAATGTTCCTGTGATGGCCCAATTAGCAGAAAGTTTGCATCATCCTTGATGATGTTCTGCGGCAGGACCGCAGGGGGGCTTGGCAAACCATATTTTGCGGTGGTGACGGAACGGCGGCGCAGTTCTCCCTGCATTGCGCCCAACCGGGCCAGCGATTCGATCCGACCGAACAACTGCATGTCATGATAGGGGAATTGCAGGCAGGCGTCTGCACCAGCCAGCAATCCCTCTCCGCGCGCGGATTCACTTGTGGAAGGGGTAATCAAAATCACGGGCACGCCAGCCGTTTCACTTTGGCCTTTCAATGCACGGGTGAGATTCAGGCTGGAACCTGTACTGTCATTGCTTGCAATAATCACGATATCTGGTTTTGTAGAACGTACCTGGTAAAGCGCATCAACCTTGTCCTTATGTGGTACGTTTTCATACCCTTGGGCATGTAATTTACGTGTCAGGAGGTCGGCTTCCACAGAATCATTGTTGATAACAAGAACACGTGCACTGCTGCTCATCGGGGGCTTCTCCTACAGAATTTTCAGCCATCCTAATGCAGGGTAGTTAATGCTTTCTTTGCATTTTTGATTGCGGCAACGAATTGTGGGCGTTAACGATCACGTTTCAGCCTTACGGGAGCTTCACGGTGATGAGCAGCATGACGATTGATCTGACGGGTAAAAATATTCTGATAACCGGTACCACCAGCGGTCTGGGACGGCATTTTGCACTAACCCTGGCGGCGGCGGGGGCCCAGGTGACAGTAACCGGGCGCAGGATTGAACGGCTTCAGGATCTGTGTGCTGAAATAGCCGGAAAGGGCGGTCATGCTTTCCCCCTGGCACTTGATGTTCAGGATGTACAAAGCATCAAACAGGCTGTTGAGGCCAGTGAAAAGACCATGGGGCCGATCGATATTCTCGTCAATAATGCCGGCGTCAACGGGGCCGGGCGCGCCATTGACATTACACCCGAAGCCTATGACGAGCTTTTCGACACCAATCTGCGCGGCGCCTTCTTTATGGCGGCCGAGGTGGCAAAGCGGATGATGTCACGGCATAAAAAAGATCCGCAAGCCACTGGTAAAATTATTAATATTGCTTCTGCTGCGGCGCATGTCCTGCTGCCTGGATTGTCTTTGTACAATATGTCCAAGGCCGGAATGGCGATGATGACCAAAGCGCTGGCACGCGAATGGGGCCGTCAGGGTATTAGCGTAAACGCCATTAATCCGGGCTATATTGAAACCGAGCTAAACAGTGAATGGTTCCACAGTGACAAGGGCAGGGCGCAGATCGCCACCTTCCTGCGCCGCCGCCTCAATCAGGCCAGCGATCTGGACGGCATGTTGTTGCTGCTCTGTTCAGACAGCTCCGCCATCATGACCGGCGCTGTTCTGGATGTGGATGACGGACAAAGCCTGCTGGCCCTGGGTTAACGGTTCCATTTGCCCGCAAGCTGCACTAAAATCCTGATAACAAATAATCAACTGGGAGAAATTGCGATGTCCGGACCATTGACTGGGGTTAAAATCATAGAATTTCAGGGCATTGGCCCAGGGCCGTTTTGCGGCATGCTGCTATCCGATATGGGGGCGGATGTCATTCGCATCGACCGCAAGGAGCGCAATGGCGGCGGTAGCAAGTTTGAGATCGGCGGACGCGGGCGGCGTTCCGTGTCGCTTGATCTGAAAAACCCCGAAGCGATTGAGACCTGCCTGAAACTGATCGAAAAAGCCGATATCGTGTTCGAAGGCTTCCGCCCCGGCGTGATGGAACGCTTGGGGCTTGGTCCGGATGTGTGCCTGAAACGTAACAAGCGTATCGTGTATGGCCGCATGACCGGCTGGGGCCAGGATGGGCCTTATGCGCAAATGGCCGGCCATGACATCAATTACATCGCCATCACGGGCGCCTTGCGGTCTTGCGCCCGCCCCGGGGAAAAGCCCATGCACCCGCTTAATCTGGTGGGTGATTTTGGCGGCGGCGCGCTGTATCTGGCCGTTGGGCTGCTGGCGGCGCTGCATGAAGCGAAAGTCTCAGGGCAGGGGCAGGTGGTGGACTGCTCCATGGCAGACGGCGCAGCGTCGCTGATGTCGATGTTCTTTGGCATGAGCGCTGCGGGCATGTGGAATGATGAAGTCGGCACCAATCTGCTGGATGGCGGCGCGCCCTTCTATGACAGCTATCTGTGCTCGGACGGGGAATTTATCTCGATTGGCTCGATTGAGCCGCAATTCTATGCGGAACTGCTTGAAAAGATGGGGTTAAGTGATGACCCTGACTTCAAAAAACAGATGGATCGTTCCAAATGGCCGGTCATGAAGCAAAAACTGATTGATCTGTTCAAGACCAAAACCCGTGATCAATGGAACGCGATCATGGAATTTACCGATATTTGTTTTGGACCGGTGCTGGGCCTCAAAGAGGCGCTGAAGCACCCACACAATGTCGCCCGCAAAACCTTTATCGAGGTTGAAGGCGTACCACAACCCGCGCCCGCGCCACGCTTCAGCCGCACCGTGTCGAAAGTGCAAAGTCCGCCCCCGGTCATTGGCCAGCATACGGAATCCGCTCTGAAAGACTGGGGCTTTTCGGCGGCGGAAGTGGAAGGCCTGCGCAAGACCGGGGCGATTTAACCGTGCAGGTATTGCCCGGCACTACAGGCCGCCGACGCATCTATCTGATGCGCCACGGTCATGTAGATTATTTTTCACCGGAAGTGATTGCTTCCGGTGATTTTGAAGGGGTGCCGCTGACGGCGTTGGGCCGCGACCAGGCCGTTGCGACAGGACGGGCGCTGGCCCATGTTCCCTTCGACCGGGTGTTGTGCTCGGGCCTGAACCGCACCCGTGAAACAGCAGAAATTACTATTTTTCAGCATGAGATAACACCAAAACTTAAAGTGGAAATCGAATCCGGATTGGTGGAATTGCGCGGCAGCACCAATGGCCCGCCCATGACCCGTGAAAAGCTTGGGGCGGCGCTGGCGTTTCAATTTGACGGCGCCGGGGAACAAGGCGCGCGCTTTGGCCTGGGCACCAATGGTGAGGTCTTCGCCGATGCCCTGGCGCGCAGCACCGCCGCCATTGAACGCCTGCTGCAACAGCCCGACTGGGCCAATATTCTGGTTGTAGCGCATGAAGGCATTAACCGCGTGCTGCTCGGCTGGATGACCGGGGCGGGGCTGAAAGGCGTTCAGGCCTTTGAGCAGGATACCGCCTGCGTCAACATACTGGATTTCGACATGGCGCCACGCGCCGACGGGCAGGGCGTTGAAATCATCCGCAAAGTTATCAAGGCGCTCAACCTCACTCCCTATAACTGGACCAAGTTCGGCATGAACATGACCAGCCTGGAACGCATCATGGCCCCGGTGGACGATCATCATTAATGTGAAATAAAAGGAGGGCAGTTTAACCCCCGTTAGAGCACACCGCAGTTAAATTGGGGCGCTGGCCCATATTCGCACCCGTCTTTGCGAGGAGCGAAGCGACGCGGCAATCCAGAGTCACAAACGAGGGCCTGAGTTTGTGACTCTGGATTGCCGCGCTTCGCTCGCAAAGACGATACGGCTATGAACGGACCTAATCGCAGTATGTTCCAATATTGAATTTTTCGTATTTTTTGGTTTCATGTGACGTCTATCACTTCCATGAAACATTGATCATTCTAATATCCGGGACGGCGAGGGATATTCCTCTACGCTCAGGGCTTGCGGGCCCTTCTGGGTGATCAAGTGGCAACCGATCTCGAAAATCTCAATTTTGAGCTGATACAGGCACAAATCCTGTTACACGTCGGCCATGATTTTTTAACAGGCATATTATTGGAAGTTGGCCGACGAAAAGCTTCTGGTGATTTGGCGCATGAGGACAATTTCAGCCGGGGAAAAGGGCTGGCTCTTTCCAGCCCTGACCATCGCGACGAAGAAATCCGCCGCATTCTGGCACGCCTCGAAAAGCTGGGAAGGCCCGGCAACAAAAGATAGCCTGGTCCATTTTTTGATCATATGGACGCGCATCACACACGCTCCCTGTCAGCATCAGTTTATTATCCTGCGGCAGGCCAGGCTGCCCGCTACCGATCCGGACATTGTCCTGGCAAAACGGCGTTCCAATTAAAGGGCGGGGGGCGGAGAAACTATCATATCAGGACCTGCCCCCGATTTAAAAATCTTTTCGCCATCGGTCAGCTCCTCCTGTTCAGCCGACCTTCTATGGATCACATAATCTTGCTAGCGTGAACTCTTTAACTGAACACACGCATTAACTTCATTTTAGGAAAAGAATGATATTTAAAGTTTGTCAAGTGCGGAAAGTGCAAACAATAACGTGTAGCGGAGGGAATTTATGTTTTCTAAAAAACCCGTTTCATCTGAGAGCGCTGAAAGCGCAGCAATTTCCAGATCACAAGCAGTGATTGAGTTTAACCTTGATGGCACCATCATCAAGGCGAATGATAATTTTCTGAGCGCTATGGGCTACACGCTTGCTGAAGTGCAAGGAAAACACCACCGTATGTTTGTGGATCC
>Ga0209893_1000045_pt1 | contig 26368 bp, 24 predicted proteins | sample GWRWT3_25Nov14_FD_187190 | JGI IMG/M metagenome (GOLD analysis project Ga0209893, IMG submission 187190) | Sand microcosm microbial communities from a hyporheic zone in Columbia River, Washington, USA - GW-RW T3_25-Nov-14 (SPAdes) (version 2) | ecosystem: Engineered > Artificial ecosystem > Sand... | reverse complement strand
TTCGCCATGGAATTGATGCCGCGCATCACCCGCGCGCAATCAATGGACGTGCTTTCTTCGCAATCGAATCTTGCCGGTTACCGGGCGGTGATTGAGGCCTGTTATGTGTTCGGGCGCGCCATGCCGATGATGATGACGCCCGGCGGCACCATTGCGCCTGCACGGGTATTGGTGATGGGGGCGGGCGTTGCAGGGTTGCAGGCGATTGCAACGGCCAGGCGGCTGGGGGCAATCGTCAGCGCGACCGATGTGCGGCTGGCGTCAAAGGAACAGGTGGAAAGCCTGGGCGCCAAATTTGTGATGGTGGACAGCGACGAAATGGCCAGCGCGGAAACCGCAGGCGGTTATGCCCGCGAAATGAGCGAAGACTTCAAATGCAAACAGGCGGCCCTTATCGCCGATACACTGACCAGGCAGGACATCGCCATATGCACGGCGCTTATTCCCGGGCGTCCGGCGCCGGTTCTGATCACCGAAGCAATGGTGCACGGCATGAAGCCAGGCTCGGTTATCGTTGATCTGGCCGCAGAGCAGGGCGGCAATTGCAGCCTAAGCAAAGCCGGTGAGTGTGTGGAAGTTGGCGGGGTCAGCATTATCGGCTATCGCAATATGCCAGGAAGGCTGGCGACGGACGCATCGGCACTTTATGCCAGAAATCTGCTGAATTTTCTGACGCCGCAGATTGCCGCCGGTGGTGTGCTGGCGATTGACTGGGAAGATGAAATCATCACAGGCACAGCTTTGACCCGTGGCGGGAAGATCGTGCATGCATCACTACAGACGGAATTTGCCTGACCGCGGGCGCGGAAAAATGGAAGCAAACCATGGAAATTGATCCCTTTATCTTTCGGTTGTCGATCTTCGCCCTGGCGATTTTCGTGGGCTATTATGTGGTGTGGAGCGTGACGCCTGCACTGCATACACCGTTGATGGCGGTCACCAACGCCATCTCTTCGGTGATCGTTGTAGGGGCGCTGCTGGCGGCGGGGGCAAGCATGGCCGACGTTCCGGATGCCACAGGCATGATCTCGAAAGGCATGGGGTTCGTTGCGCTTATCCTTGCGTCGGTAAATATATTTGGCGGCTTTCTTGTTACCCAGCGCATGCTGGGCATGTACAGGAAAAAGCAGAAATAGGAAGCCCGGATTCATTTTCAGGAAACAATTGTGAACGCAAATCTTGCTGCACTGGCCTATCTCGCATCGGGGATTTTATTTATTCTGGCGCTGCGCGGTCTTTCTTCGCCGGAAACTTCGCAGCGCGGAAATCTGTTTGGCATGCTGGGAATGGGGATTGCGATTGGCACCTCGCTGACGATGCTGGGCGCATATGATCCGCTTACCTGGGGTTTGATTCTGGGCGGGTTGGGCATTGGCGGATTGATAGGCGCGGTGATAGCCAGGCGTATTCCGATGACGGCGATGCCGCAATTGGTGGCGGCGTTTCACAGTCTGGTGGGGTTGGCGGCAGTGCTGGTTGCGGCTTCGGCGCTGTACACGCCGCAGGCTTTTGGGCTTGGCGTACCCGGCGGCATCAAATTTGCCAGTCTGATCGAAATGTCACTGGGCGCGGCCATTGGCGCGATGACATTTTCCGGATCGCTGGTGGCGTTCGCGAAATTGCATGAACTGGTGTCGGGTACGCCGGTGGTGTTTCGCGGCCAGCATGCGCTGAACGCCCTGTTTGGCCTGGCATTGATCGGGCTGACGATTGTTTTCTGCGCCGGCGAATCCCATGCGGCTTTCTGGGGCCTGACGGCGCTGGCATTGTTTTTGGGCGTGACGCTGATCATTCCCATTGGCGGCGCGGATATGCCTGTGGTGGTGTCGATGCTGAATTCCTATTCGGGCTGGGCGGCGGCGGGCATTGGTTTTACACTGGAAAACACCGCACTGATTATTACCGGCGCACTGGTTGGCTCCAGTGGCGCAATTCTGTCCTACATTATGTGCAAGGCCATGAACCGTTCGTTTTTCAGCGTCATTCTGGGCGGCTTTGGCGCTACGAATAATGCAGTCAGCGGTGTGATCGAAACCCGCCCGGTCAGACGCGGCAGTGCGGAAGACGCGGCCTTTATTCTGCGCAATGCAGGATCGGTGATCATCGTTCCCGGTTATGGCATGGCAGTGGCGCAGGCCCAGCATGCCTTGCGCGAGATGGTGGATATTCTGAAGCACGAAGGGGTCAAGGTCTCCTACGCCATTCATCCGGTGGCAGGGCGCATGCCCGGGCATATGAATGTGCTGCTGGCCGAAGCAAATGTTTCCTATGATGATGTGTTTGAACTTGAAGATATTAACAGTCAGTTTCCGGCGGCGGACGCAGCCTTTGTGATTGGCGCCAATGATGTGACAAATCCGGCGGCCAAGACCGACCGCAGCAGCGCCATTTATGGCATGCCCATTCTGGACGTGGAAAAGGCCCGCACCGTGCTGTTCGTCAAGCGCGGTATGGGGTCGGGTTATGCCGGGGTCGAGAACGAATTATTCTTTCGGGATAACACCATGATGCTGTTCGCCGACGCTAAAAAAATGGTTGAGGATATTGTAAAAGCGCTACAGCATTAGCGCATCTTGCTCTTGGGGTTGTGGCAGGCCATATTAGGCGCATGACAATCAGAAAAATCGCCCGCATGGGGCATCCGGTTTTGCGCAAACCGGCATTGCCCATAAAGGATCCGCTGGACCCGGAAGTTCAGCGGCTGATCGATGATATGATTGAAACCATGATCGACGCCAATGGGGCAGGGCTGGCGGCGCCACAGGTGTATGAATCCCTGCGGCTGGTCATTTTTCAGGCGCCTGGCGAACGCGCCGGGGTGCGTGATGGCGAAGAGGCGTTTGATCACACAGCGCCGCTGAGCGTACTGATCAATCCGGTGATCGAAGTGCTGGACCAGGACATGCAGACGGGCTGGGAGGGATGCCTGTCCGTGCCGGGTTTGCGTGGGGCGGTGACGCGCTACAACCATATCCGCTATTCAGGGCTGGACCGGGCGGGCAAGCCGCTGTCGCGCGTGGCGCGCGGTTTTCATGCGCGCGTGGTGCAGCATGAATGTGACCATCTGGATGGCATTCTGTACCCGCAACGGATGCAGGATTTAAGTCAATTACTGTTTGAAACCGAGATCGGACATTATATTGCCGCATCACGCGATGGCAGTGACGAATGAGTGAGATGGATCATCCGTCTACAGACTATTTGTCAGACGTTCGTCAGGCGGTGCTTGATGCAGCGCTTCCGCATGCGCCATTTGATGGTTGGTCGGAGCGCATGTTTCGGGCTGCGGTGCAGGACGCAGGTGTGGACAGCGGGTTGGTGCTGCTTGCGTTTCCGGATGGCGTAATCGATTTGCTGGATGTTTTCTGGTCATCAAGGGACCGTATGTTGACGCAGGAGATTTCCCGGCGCGGATTGCATAACAACCATCTGTCGCAACGCATTTCTGAAGCCTTAAAGATTTATATCGGGTTGCTGCGTCCACATCGTGAGGCGGTGCGAAGGGCGCTGGCCTTGCAGGCATTGCCGCTGAATGTTCCGGGGGGTCTGGTTTTTCTGTACCGTACGGTGGATACGATATGGCGCGCAGTGGGGGATAAGTCTACGGATTTTAATTTTTATACAAAGCGGGCAACATTGGCGGCGGTGGTGGTGTCTGTAATGACACACTGGCTTGGCGAAGGCGGTGATGATGTGGATGCGATGCACGGCTTTATCGAACGCCGCATCGGGAATGTGCTGGCATTTGAAAAAGTGAAGGCGCGTGTTGGCGGAATGACGCAATATCTGCCGTCGCCGGGGCCATTGCTGGGGCGGCTTGCCGCGCGATTTACCGGGGCGCGCTAGCCGCCCCTGAGCGAATGATCATGCCGGTTGAAGAGATAGACTATCTCGATCCCCTACAGGCTTTTGCGCCATGGGCCGGACAGGCCTGGTCGATGCTTCTGGATTCCGCACAGCAGGATGGGGGGCAGGGGCGTTACAGCTATATATGCGTAAATCCGTACCGAACGCTAATGGTGAGGGGTGGCCAGCTATTCGTGGATGATCTGGCTGTGCAGAATGAACCATTCGTCCAGTTGGAAAATATGCTGGGGCGAAACAGATTACCAATGCTTCCAGGTTTGCCGTCATTCCAGGGCGGTGCGGCGGGATATATTGGTTATGAAATGGGCCGGTTTCTGGAGCCGGTTCCTGTTCCGGGTACGGATGATATGCATTTGCCGGACATGGCGCTGGGGTTTTATGATCAAATCATCGCCTTTGATGGCATGGAGCGCCGCGCGTGGATTGTAGCACAGGATGTGGGGGGGCGGGATCAGCGTGTGCGGCTAGAGCGGTTGCACGTGACGCTTATGGCGGCGCGTACGGCGCCCCTGCCAGCGATAGCCGACAGGTTTGATATTGGAAAATGGAAGGCAAATTTTTCTCAATCTGAATATGCACATGCAGTGGTGAAGGTGATTGATTTCATTCTGGACGGTGATATTTTCCAGGCCAATATTGCGCAACGGTTTACCCTGAATTTAGGGCCGCAATTTGACCGCTACGGCTTTTATCGCCGGTTGCGTGAGGTCAATCCCGCGCCGTTTTCCGCATTTATGGAAATGGGCGCTTTTGCGATTGCGTCTTCGTCACCGGAACGGTTTCTGAAGATAGGGAATGGAAAAGCAGAGGCGCGTCCCATTAAAGGTACGCGCCCGCGCGGGACGAATTCCGGACAGGATGCGGCGCTGGCGCGTGCGCTGACGCAAAGCGAAAAGGACCGCGCTGAAAATGTGATGATTGTCGACTTGCTGCGCAATGATCTCAGCCGTGTGTGCCAGGATGGCAGTGTCGATGTGCCCGCGCTATGCGCACTGGAAAGTTTTGCTTCCGTGCATCATCTGGTTTCGACCGTCACGGGTGTTTTGCGCCCAGGGCTTGGACCTGTTGATGTTTTACGCGCAGCTTTTCCTGGCGGATCGATTACGGGCGCGCCGAAAATTCGCGCCATGCAGATCATCGCGCAACTGGAGCCGCATATACGCGGTCCCTATTGCGGCTGTCTTGGATATATTGGTTTTGATGGCGGCATGGATATGAATATTGCCATCCGCACCATCGCCATGAATGCGCATCAGGCGGTGTTCCATGCGGGCGGCGGGATAGTTGCAGATTCCGCGCCAATGGATGAGTATACCGAAAGCCTGGACAAGGCGCGGGCGCTGTTCACCGCATTTGGTATTGTGCCGCCATGATTTTGCTGATCGATAATTATGACAGTTTTGTGCACAATCTGGCGCGCTATGTGGGTGAGCTTGGGTTTGAGCGCAGGGTTGTGCGCAACGACGCGATAAGCGTTGATGAAATTTCTGTTCTGTCGCCGCAGGCGATATTGCTGTCGCCTGGCCCATGCGGACCGGCGCAGGCCGGAATCTCTCTTGATATTGTGAAAGCGTTTGGTTCGCGCATTCCCATGCTTGGCGTCTGTCTGGGGCATCAGGTGATCGCCGAAAGTTATGGCGGGGCTTTGCGCCGGGCGCTTGAGCCGCGTCATGGCAAGGCATCGCTGATCAGCCATGATGGAGCGGGAATATTTCAGGGGCTGCCAAATCCATTACGGGCGGGGCGTTATCACTCATTGGCCGTTGATATTCCGCCGGAGGGGCGGCTTCGGGTGACAGCCCGTGCAGAGGATGGTGAAATCATGGCGCTGGCGCATGACAGCCTGCCTATATACGGCGTTCAGTTTCATCCGGAATCAATTCTGACGGAAGGCGGCCATGTATTGCTTGGTAATTTTCTGCGTCTTGCGGGTGAGTGGAATGCGGTGCGCCGGCGGGGTGCGGCATGATTTGCTGGCTGAACGGCGTATATGAAAATATCGAACAGGTGCGCATTGATCCCCGGGACCGTGGATTTTTGCTGGGGGATGGAATTTTCGAAACCATGCTGGCGGTTGACGGGGCCGTGCATCACGCCAATCAGCATTTGGCGCGCCTGTCTGGCGCGGCGGAATTGCTCGGTATCCCGATGCCATTTTCAAATGTTGAAATTACCGATGCGATGATGAACCTGTTGAAAGTAAACCATTTGACTTTGGGGCGCGCCGCACTTCGTCTGACGCTTACCCGTGGCGTGGGCGCGCGCGGTGTGGCGCCGCCGTCAGAAGCTGCGCCTACAATTTTAATGACAGTGGTTTCTGCTCCGCCGCCTCCGGTGCAGATGCGGGGGATTATTTCCTCTTATGTCAGAAATGAAAAATCAGTCAGCTCACGGATTAAAAGTCTTAACTATCTGGATAATATTCTGGCCCGGAACGAGGCCGCTCAGAAGGGGGCGGATGAAGCGCTTATGTGCAATGGTTCTGGCGATATCGTCTGCGCCAGCGCGGCGAACATATTTATTGCGGCAGATGGCGTGCTTTATACCCCGCCTGTTGGCAATGGCGCGTTAGCGGGGATTATGCGCGGTATTGTCATGGAAGCGGCGATGGCGCAGGACATTCCGTATCACGAGGCCCCGATTTCACGCGCCGCACTGGCGAACGCATCAGAAGCGTTTTTGACCAACGCACTGATCGGCGTGTGTCCTCTGACCTGGATTGACGGCCTTCCTGTTGGAAGCGGCGAAACAGGGCCGATTACGCGCAGGCTGCGTGCCTAGCACAGATCGCGAATCATCGTCGATACGGTGACATGACCGCCAGCATAGCGTTCGTAATTTTTTTCGACATCTCCGAGCCGGTACAGATAATTCACCATCAGGCCGTGCGATTGCGCCAGCCCTTTACCCGACTGATCGCCGAGCCAGTTAATGCGCTCGATACGCGCGCCATTGCTTAGATGGAAATGTGCAACAGGGTCTTTTGCGCGGTTGGTATCGGCCCGTTCCTGATAAAGATATTGGGCGCACAGGCGCATCAGGGGCGCGCGTAACGCCATGGCCTTGCGTGGATCATTGGGCCAGTTTTTATCCTTCAACAGTGCCTGCAATGCGTTGTCCGGCCTGTCTTCACCGGAAATTGCGGTGAGTTGCAAAGTCTCTGTCACCGGCAATTGCGTGCTGACTTTTTCCGATGCGCATGCCTGGGCAAGCCATGACGCAAAGCCGGGAATGGGCGACAGTGTTGCAAAGGTTTTTAATTTTGGAAATTCCGCCTGCAATTCTCCAACGACCCGCTTGATCAGAAACTCGCCGAAGCTGACGCCGGCAAGCCCGGCCTGGGCATTGGATATGGAATAAAAAATTGCGGTGTCGGCTTCTTCCGCATTGCTTGACGGCGATGTTTCATCCAGCAAATTCTGCACATTGGCGGCCATGCCGTTGACCAGTGCAACCTCGACAAAAATCAGCGGTTCATCGGGCATGGCGGGGTGAAAAAATGCAAAACACCGGCGGTCAGAATCCAGCCGGTTTTTCAAATCGCTCCAGGAACGGATTTCATGCACGGCCTCGTAGGCAATCAGTTTTTCCAGCAGCGCTGCGGGGGAATTCCATCCGATGGTATGCAGTTCCAGAAATCCCGCATCGAACCAGGACGCCAGCAATATGCGCAGCTCCCGCCCAAGCGGGGCAAGCTGCGCATCCTTGCGCGACAGCCGCAGCAGGTCGGCGCGCAGATCGACCAGAAATTTTACGCCACCGGCAATGCCATTAAAACGCTTCAGCAGCCGTAAGCGGGGTGATTCCAGAAGGTCGCGCAATGTTTCCTCGGCGGTAATCAGGGCTGCGCCGCTGGCCTGCGCCAGGTCCAGCGCAACGGCGCGCACCGCGCCGTGATCCACGCCATACTGCACCGCCAGCATATTAAGAAAACGTTGGCGTCCGGTATCGTTCAGCATCAGATAATAACGGCCAATTTCGGCGGCGTCAGTGCGGGCGGAAACTTCGCCGCCGCGCGCAGCAAGGCAGGCATCTATGCGCGTGCGCAGCCACTGCAAATCATCATCGGGTAATCCCGGGCGGATGCTTTTGGTGAGTGCAATGCGCGCCGCCCCGGTCAAGCCACGCCAGGCGCGCGCAATCCGGTTGCCAGTCTGGGATAAAAATCTGGATGAGCTTCTGTTATCTTGCGGGATAAGTTCATTTGGCATGGTGTGGTCAATCTGACAATGGGTGATCTATGCAATAATGTCCGGATAAATCTGATCCTGAATTCGGGCTATCTCATCGCGCAGGCTTAGTTTCTTTTTCTTCAGCCGTTGTAGCTGCAATTGATCCACGCGAACGGATGCCTGGAGCGCATCTATCGCTGCGTCAAGGTCGCGGTGTTCCTGACGCAATGTCTGCAGGCGGGTGGTTAAGGATTCCTTGTCTTCCATTCGCGGAGACTATCATAAATTGCTTTATTCGTCCTGCTTTAAGCGGAAATTTTTCGTCTGTTATTCGCCCCAGCGTGGCAGGGCAGGAACTTCCAGATCAAATAAATCCAGCACACGTCCCAGATTATGTTCCACCATATCGGCCAGACCGACCGGCCGGGTGTAAAATGCGGGCATTGGCGGGGCGATGATTGCGCCCATTTCAGCCAGTTGCGTCATGGTGCGCAAATGGCCGGCATGCAACGGGGTCTCGCGCACCATCAGCACCAGCCTGCGGCGTTCTTTCAGCACCACGTCGGCCGCGCGTGTGAGCAAATTTGAGGTTGCGCCCGTGGCGATTTCCGCCATGGTCCGCACCGAACAGGGGGCGACGATCATGCCCATGGTGCGGTAGGAACCGCTGGCGATGGGGGCCGCAATATCGCCAATGCGATAATGCCTGTCCGCCCTGGCGGTGACATCGGACAGTTTGAAATCGGTTTCCTCAGCAATGGTCATCGCCCCCGGACGGCTGATGACCAGATGGGTTTCGACACCAAGATCGCGTAGAATTTCCAGTAATCTAATGCCAAAAATCACCCCTGTTGCGCCGCTGATGCCCACAATTATTCGGGGTTTAGGCGAGGCGGAGCCAGCTTGGCCCAACCCCGCCTGACGTAATAATTCTGTTGTGGGGACTTGTAGAACCTGGGCAAAGGCATCCACCCAATCCAGCCGCAGCGCCTGTTTGCCCAGAAGAATACGGCTTATCACCGCCCGGTCACGGCCAATTGCATGCGCCAATTGCCCCTGGGTTGCCCCGATTGATTTGAGCCTTTGTTTTATCCAGGATGAATTCATTTCATAATTATGAGAATATCTCAAATATTGTCAAATTATTTTGTGCCTGACTTTTGACAGGAATCGTGCTTCAATGAACTGTCTGAACCATATAGGAGGATCGGCAATGAGCCTTGAATCACATATTGATGCGCTTCAGAAAGAACATGACCGTCTCGACGGCATGATCGCGCAGGAGCTTCGCCATCCCAGCGCCGATGATCTGGAACTTACCCACATGAAACGTGAAAAGCTGCGTCTGAAGGATGAAATTGCGCGGCTTTCCGGCAAGCGGCACGTCCACGCAGGATAGCTGCTTTATCCGGTTTTGCGGGCAATGCACATCATGAAAGGTGAGGTGTAAGGGTTGGGCCGTAGGCCCAGCCATGGCCCCAGCGCCCAGAAGGGCGCGGACAGGGCGATTTTTATCACCTGCAAGGGGCGGCTGCCTAGCAGCCGTTCCAATGCGCCAAATTGTATCACACCCAGATGCGCCAGCAGCACAGGCCCCCCGGAAACTATCTCCAGCCCCGCATCCATGTGCGCACGCGCCAATTGTTCGTATGTGAGCGGGACATGTTTTTCATAAAGCGCCCGGTCAAAAAACCGTTGCAACCACCCTAACGGTCCCGTCATGTTGGGAACGAGTGTGATCATCAAACCGCCCGGCTTGAGAAATGCGGCGCAGGCCGTCACAGCCGCAGCGGTGTCTGCGAAATGTTCCACCAGGCCATTCGAAAATACGAAATCGAATGTGTTCAATTGGTCCGTCGGCGGATTAAATAAATCTCCCTGCATAATGTTGCCTGTAATGCCCATTCGATCCAGCAGGTTCTGCGTGGCGGCGCAGCCTTGTGGCGAATAGTCGATGCCGGAAATCTGACAGCCATGTATGCGGTGAAAATAAGCCAGCCAGCGCGATCCGCCACACCCGATCTCGATCAGTTTTTTTCCGGCGGAATTTTCGCCTGCCAGCACGGTGGTGAAAATCTGATGCAAGTGGCGATAGGCATAATTGCGCAACCCGCTCTTGTGCGGATCAATGGGGGAAAGCGGACGGCCATCCCGCCACAGGGCATTCCAATATTCGCGTCCGGTTATTGGTCTGGCGTCCATCATGGTTTTGGTTTGGTGGCGACAATGGTGATAATGCCATAATTATTGTTACGCATCTGCCAGCGGCCATAAAGCATGCCGGCGATACGATCAATTGCAGCCAGTGGATGTGAGATGGCATAACGCAATGTCGTGCCCATGCCGCGCGTCAGGCCCTTGCGCTGAATGTAAAGATGGCGTGATTCAGGCGTATCGCGCCAGTGCAGGGAGCGGCGGCGCAGCCGTGCCCAGCAATAATAAAGAATATTAACCGGCGTCATTTCAAATATGGCGTCATCATAGCGGACTTTCTGCATTTCCAGACCCGCATCGGCCAGATAGGCGCGCAGCGTTTTTTCGGTAAAGAAATACAGGTGGCGGGGAATGTCCTCGTTGAAAAGCGCGCGTGATGAAAGCGATTCAAAATTTGTCACCAGAAACGCAAACTGGCCGCCGGGCTTCAGTAGCGCCGCCGCCTTGGTGAAATAGGCGCGCGGGTCATGCACATGTTCCAGCACGGCCCAGGCGGTAATTGCATCATAGCGCGGCCCATCAAAGGCCAGTTCCGGCAGGGGAATGCGATGCACGGGAAAATCCGTAATTGCCTTGGCGTTGGGCGAAACCTCCAGCCCTTCTACTTGCCAGCCGCGATCACGCATAAAGCGCGGAAACTCCCCTTTGGCGCAACCAATATCCAGCAATAAAGGCAGGGCGCCATTGGCTTTGGCGGCGGTGTCAGCAAGCAGGGCGGCCTGCGCGGCGTAGCGGTTACGATGCGCGCCAGAATTTTCAAACTCACTAAAAAATTTTGGCGGGTAATAATGTGTCATTTGCGCGGGCGAAGGGCGCGGATTCACAAAGCCCAGGCCACAGCGTGCGCAGCTGGCAATTGAAAACCAGTCGGCCGTATCGAACAGCGTGTCGGGCTGTTCGTAGGCGTGTGTCAAATCCGTTCCGCCGCAAAGGTTGCAGGCTATATGTTCCATGTTAAGGCCTGCGTTCCATCGGATTGGCGGGCAGATGAAATTGGGTCACCGCATAGGTTACCGCAAACAGCAGAAAAAACGTAATTGCGGTGGCGGCAGCGATTCCCGGCGCGCCAAAGTGTTGCATAAAAAAGTAATTCAGGATCAGGTTTAATGCCGCCGCGGCAAGTGAAAGTAATAATAGCTGAATGTTTCGTCCAAGCGCCGCCAGCACCCGCGCCAGAACAACCCATCCCAGATAAAATGGAATTTGCAAGATATAGAATGCCTGCACGCCTGCCACCAGATGCGTATCTTCGCTGCTGAACCGCCCACGCTGAAACATGATCTCAATAATTGGCGGGCTGAACCAGGATATGAATATACAAACAGGCAGAGCCAATGCGAGCGTCAGCAATACGCACCGCCGGACGAGGCTTCGCAGGCCCGCCCAATCCGCGGTGCTGGCCAGTGTTGCGAAAGCAGGCAGCACCGCCGCCCCCAGGGCCAGCGCGCCAACAGATCCGGTCAGTGAAACAAGGCGTCCGCCAAAAATGATTCCGGTAATCGCGCCAGGGCCAATGCTTGTGGCCATGGCCTGATCGACGGCAGGAATAAGCCCCAGAATGGCGGCGCCTGCGAACAGAGTTGCGAATGCGCGTTCAAACCCGCCATGCATGGAAAATGTCAGGTGTGGCGCAACCAGCAGCCCGCGCCGGTACAGCACATATCCCATCACCAGAAATTCCAGCGCCGCGCCAAGCAGCATGCCATTCACAAATGCCCAGGCGCCATGCATCTGCGCGTAATTGACCAGCATGAAAATTGTCACGATTGGGCTGAGCGCCGGAACGCATGCCGGAAGCGCCAGATCGCCTTGCGAATTGGCGATGGCGGTCCACAGCGCCGCAAAACCATGGAGCGGCACCAGCAGGCATAGCAGCAGCAGCCAGTGTTGCCCGAGCGCCATTTTCTCTGGCGTTAAATGCGAGGCCAATAAGGGCAGATAGAGCGGTGACGCAAGCGCGGCCAGCAGCGCAAGCCCGCAAAACCCGATCAGTGCAGCCCCATTGGCGCGCGCGATGGTGGCGCGTAAAGCTTCAACCCCGCCCTGCTGGCGCGCATTCATCAGTGTAGGGATAATGGCCGCCCCCGCACAGGCAAGAATGGCGAAAAAAAGAAAGGATGGCGCCAGATAGGCGATCAGGAAAACATCCAGATCGGCGCCGACGCCAAATACCGCCGCCGCCGCCACTTCCCGGCCAAACGATAAAAAACGCACCGCTATGGTGATAAAGCCGATGATCCCGGCGCTACGCGCAATGCCGCTCAGGGTGGCGGGGCGTATCACGCAGCCTATACCGTCAGGCGCAGGCGCCGGATATTTTCCGCATAGGCCCCCGGTCCGCCGGTGAAGGTGGCGGTGCCTGCCACCAGCACATCCGCGCCAGCCGCCATCGCCAGTTTTGCCGTGTCGAAATTGATGCCGCCATCAACCTCAAGGTCAATCTGCTTGCCCAGCGCGTCAATGCGCGCGCGCAGGGCGCGAATTTTTTCCAACTGGCCATGAATAAATTTCTGCCCGCCAAAGCCCGGATTGACACTCATCACCAGCACCAGATCCAGATCGGGCAGCAGATAATCCACCGCCGCCACCGGCGTGCCGGGATTGAGCGCCAGTCCGGCCTTTTTGCCCAGCCGTTTGATCTCGTGAATGGTGCGGTGAATATGCGGCCCTGCTTCGGGATGCACGGTGATGATGTCGGCGCCCGCATCGGCAAAGGCGGCCAGATAGGCATCGACGGGCGAAACCATCAGATGCACATCGAAGATCTGTTTCGTATGCGGACGCAGCGCCTTCACCACATCCGGGCCGATGGTGATATTGGGCACAAAATGCCCGTCCATCACATCAATGTGAATATAATCCGCACCGGCTGCGGCCACGCGCGCCACCTCTTCGCCCAATTGGGCAAAGTCGGCGGACAGAATCGACGGGGCAATACGGACAGGCTGTTGCATGGCCCGTGTGTATCAGCTTGCAGCATGGGGGGCAATATCGGGGATGGAAGCTATCCAACAAACCTCTGATAATCCACGATCAGGCCCGCCACCGCCGCGTTGACCAGTTTTTCCCCATCAACAGGGTTGGCCAGCGCGGGGTCGGAGCCGATGCGGCCGTCGGGGAATTTAGCGCGGTAATCTTCGGGGCCGCTGAAGCGGCCATTGGGGGCGATGCGGGGGTCTAGCGTCGCGGATTTGATCGCATCCGGATAGGCATATTGGGTGATCGCCACTTCCGATGGGGTGGCGTGGCTGCCATGGCCTTCGGGGTAGAGGGTCTGGCACAGGGCGTGCACGCCTTCATATTGCCACCAGCTCTGCACCCGGCATTCAAGCCGGTTCAGGACGGAGCGCCCGGGATTTACTTCTTCGGTGATTTCTTTTACCGCTTTATTCAGGGGTGCGATATTACCGCCATGGCCGTTGAAAAAATAGATTTTGCGAAAGCCATGCTGGTCCAGCGATGCGGCCCATTCGCGCATGGCCGCAATGAAGGTTTCCGGGCTGAGGCTCATACTTCCCGCAAAGCCCATATGGTGGGCGGCGACGCCCACGGGAAAAGCAGGGGCGACAAGAATGCCCGCCTGTTCGCCAGCACGGCGCGCAATCAGTTCAACACTGATCGTGTCGGTGCCGATCAGGCCGGTTGGCCCATGCTGTTCGGTCGAACCTACGGGCACGATAATGCCTTTGCTGTGCGTCAGATAGGCGTCCACTTCGGGCCAGGTGCACAGTTCCAGTTGCATGTTATTTTTGCTGAAATACGGGTTTGCGTTTTTCGGCCATGGCGCGCACGGCTTCCTTGTGATCCTGGCTGTTCCAGCATTGCGCGATGCGCGCCTTGATGACGTCACTGTCCGCCTCGCCGCGCGCCAGTTCATTCAGGCTGCGTTTCATGGTTTGCACCGACAGCGGCGCGAGTGCCGCCAGGTCCTGCGCCAGTTGGCGGGTGCGGTCCGCCAGTTGATCGCGCGGGACCAGATAATCGATGAAGCCTATTTGCAGCATGGCCTGCGCATCAAAGGTTTCGACCGCCAGAATGATGCGCTTGGCGGCGCTTAATCCGACGCGGGTGATCAGGCGCATCAAGCCTTTTTCGGGATAGTGAATGCCCAGCCGCGATGGCGGCACAAACATGCGCATGCCTTCAACGCCAATGCGAAAATCACAACACAGGGAAACTTCTCCGCCGCCGCCATAGACGCTGCCATTAAAGGCGCAGATCGTTGGCAGACGAAAATTTTCCAGCGCGTCGGTCAGGTCTTCAAACGGATTGCCCTTGAAGCTGCGGTCGGCGACCTCGTTCAGGAACGCGCCGGAACAGAATGTTTTTTCGCCCGCCCCGGTCAGCACCAGCACGCGCAGGCTCTGATCCTTGTCGAGTTCCATGAGCGCATCGCGCAGCGCCAGCATGTCTTCCTGCGACAGGGAGTTATGCCGTTCGGGCCGGTTCAGGGTCAGCGTGGCGCAACCATCGGAAATATTTAGCAGCAGCCCGTCGGCCAGAGTTTGCATTGCGTGTTCAGACATGTTGATTTCCAAACAGGGTAAATGGTGTCGGCCAGTATGGCATGGCGGGGCGTAAATGTCGCAATACTAACTGCGCCCTATTCCAGTTCCTCGCGCAGCAGTTCCAGTTCCAGCCATTGGGTTTCGGCGGCCGTGACTTCGGCTGTCAGGGTTTCAAGCGTGGCTGCGAGTTTGGCGAATCCCGCCGGATCGCGGGTGAACAGGTTGGGATCGGCCAGCTTGGCTTGCACGGCTTTGATCTTGTCCTGCAGGTGTGCAATGTGCTTCGGCAGGGTTTCCAGCGCGTGCTTGTCTTTAAAGCTGAGCCGGGGTTTGGCCGGTGATGGTTTACCGGGTGTGGCGGCAGGCTTTTTTGATGCGGATTTGGGGGCGCTTGCGGCGGCAAAGCCATGCCCGCGCTGGGCCAGCATATCGGAATAGCCGCCAGCATATTCGATCCAGCGGCCATCGCCTTCCGCCACGATCACGGATGTGGCGACCCTATCGATAAAGTCACGGTCATGGCTGACCAGCAGCACGGTGCCGGGATAATCACTGAGCATTTCCTGCAACAGATCGAGGGTTTCCAGGTCCAAATCATTGGTCGGCTCGTCCAGCACCAGAAGATTGGATGGCAACGCCAATGCGCGCGCCAGCAGCAGCCGCCCGCGTTCGCCGCCGGACAGCACCCCCACCGGGGCCTGCGCCTGATCGGGCGTGAACAGGAAATCTTTCAGATAGCTCATCACATGTTTGGGTTGCCCGGCAATGGTCATGCTGTCGCCGCCGCCGGGATTGATCATTTCGCGTAATGTGGCGGTGGGGTCCAGTGTGTCGCGGCGCTGATCCAGCGTTACCATCTGTACCGTGTCTGCCACGCGCACCTTTCCCGCATCCGGGGCCATTGCGCCGGTCAGCAGTTTCAGCAATGTGGTCTTGCCTGCGCCATTGGGGCCCAGCAGGCCAATGCGATCACCGCGCTGAATGCGCAGACTGAAATCGCGCACCATGACGCGCGGGCCATAGGCCTTGGAAATGTCAGACGCTTCGATGATCAGCTTGCCCGCTGATTCGCTTTGCGCGACAGTGAATTTGACATTTCCGGTGGCGCGGGTCTGGGTGCGGCGTTGTTCGCGCAGGCCAGCCAGCGCGCGCAGACGGCCTTGATTGCGCTTGCGCCGCGCCGTGACGCCATAGCGTATCCAGTCTTCTTCCATGGCGATTTTGCGGTCCAGTTTGTGCTGGTCGCGTTCTTCCTGTTCCAGCACGGTGTCACGCCAGGCCTCAAATTCGCCAAAGCCCTGCGCCAGGGTGCGGATCACGCCACGATCCAGCCACAGGGTTTCTCGTGACAGGTTCTGCAAAAATCTCCGGTCATGGCTGACCAGCACAATCGCCCCGCGCATATTGGCAAGCTCGTTTTCAAGCCATTCAATGGCGGGCAGGTCCAGATGGTTGGTCGGTTCGTCCAGCAGCAGAATATCCGGCTGCGGCGCTAATACCTGCGCCAGCGCCGCGCGGCGCGCCTCGCCGCCGGACAGGGTTTTGGGGTCAGCCTGTCCGTCAATGCCCAGTGATTCCAGCAGATAATCTACCCGGTAGGCGTCATCACCGGGGGTAAGGCCTGAGGCCGCATAATCGCGAACCGTTTTATACCCGCCGAGGTCAGGTTCCTGGGGCAGATAGCGCAGGGTCGTGGCGCCGGACAATATTCGTTCGCCCTTATCGGGTGCGATCAGCCCGGCGGCGATTTTGAGCAATGTCGATTTGCCGGATCCATTTCGTCCCACCAGGCACAGCCGCGCCCCGGCCATGACGGACATCTGGGCATCGCGTAATAGTTGCGCGCCGCCCAAACGGGTGCTGACATTCTGTAACAGTAACAAGGGAGGCGCCATAAAAGCTTAATATCCATATTGCATTAAGGGAGGGGGCTGAATCTTGGTCCTTTCGGCCATCGCCGGAAGCGGCTATGTTATCCAGCCAGTCAAGGGTGGTGTCAACCAGCCACCTGAGCGGGCAGGGGATTAACAAACGAAAGACAACATTGCGTGCGCAACCATCTGCGGTTCTTTAATCTGTGGCTGCAAAATCCAACCAAAATGGGCGCCGTGGCGCCCAGCAGCAAAAATCTTGGAGCCGCAATGGCGGCGGAAATTGATCCGGGGGCGCCGGGCGTCGTGATCGAACTTGGCGGGGGCACGGGCAGTATTACGGCCGCGCTGCTGCTTCGCGGCGTCCCGCCCAGGGATCTGGTAGTGATCGAGCGTGAGCCTTCCTTGTGCGAAGTCATGCGTGCGCGCTTTCCCGATATCCGGATTATCTGCGGTGATGCGCGCGAACTTGAAAAAATTCTGGCGGCGGCTGGGATCACCCATGTCAAAGCGGTTATTTCGGGCTTACCCCTGCTGTCTTTGTCCAAAGAGGTTGAGCGCGATATTATACACCAATGCTTTGCCGTTTTGCCGCCGGAAGGTTTTATGATGCAGTTCACCTATGTGCCACGCCCGCCGGTGGGCCGCGCCATAGCGCTGGAGCTTGATCTGGAGGCAACCCGTACGGCCTGGGTGCTGGATAATATCCCGCCATCCACGGTCTGGATTTACCGGCGGCGGGCCGTTCCATCGGCGATGCGCCAGAGCGCCTAACCCAGTTCCCTGCCGCGATAGAGGACGCGGCGTAGCTGGATGGGGCCGGTGGCGGTGAGGGCTGTTTTGTCGAGCCGCATCTGGCCGTTTTGCATGCTGAGACCGGCCAGCGCATAGGCCGCTGATATCATGCGGGCGGCGGCGCCGGAATACCAGCTCCAGCCGCCGCGCCCCTCATAGCCTTCGCCGAAATAGACATCGGCGGGTTGCTGGTGTGGAGCCAGCCCATAAATTTCCCAGCGTCCGGGCGCAAGATTATCCAGGGGTGAAATTTTCAGCCAGATTTCCGCCGCTCGCGCTTGCAGATGCTGCGCCAGATCAGGTTTGCCTTCTTCTGTCGCCATGCTGCTCAGGCGCATCAGCGCATCCACCATCCAGGAGGCGCCATGGGAATATTGCCCGCCATTTTCGCGAACCCCGGGCGGATATTCGGCAATGCGCCCCGGATAGGGGCTGGAATTTTCATCAAACGGCCTATCCAGCAGCAGGACCAGATCGCCCAGTTCCAGTTTGGCGAGCGCCGCGTCCATGGCGGTGCGTCCGCGTTCCAGATCAGCCACACCCGACAGAATTGGCCATGCGGCGGAGAGTGTATCCAGCGGCGTCATTTCTTCACCCGCATCGGTGATCAGGCGAATATAGCGATCCTCGCGCCACATCTTATTCAGGGCCTTGCGCAGCGTTTCCGCCTCGCGCAGATAATGTTCTTTCGCTGCGATAGTTTCCTTGCGCGCCGCAAGACCGGCAAATCCCAGCAGCACATCATGCAGGAAAAAGCCCAGCCATACGCTTTCGCCACGTCCGCCAATTCCGGCAATATCAAAGCCGTCATTCCAGTCGCTTGCGCCGATCAGCGGCAGGCCGTTTTTGCCCTTGCGTGACAGCGCCAGATCGATGGCGCGTTTGCAATGTTCGTAAATACTGCCGCTGTCGCGTGACGGGCGTGGTGCGACCAGCAGATGATGCTGGCCCCGGGGCAGGGGATCACCTTCCAGGAACGCCACTTGCTGATCCAGCAGGGCGTCATTACCGCTTGCTGCGACATAGCGCGCCGTCACATAGGGCAGCCAAAGATGCGGATCACCGGAGCTGGTGCGCTGCCCGATGCCGGTTCCCCCCCTTACGGCCTGATGCCACCATTTCAGCACATCGCCTTCACGGAATTGTTGCCCCGCATGCAGCATGATCTGGCGGCGCGCAAGATCAGGTTGCGTGAAAATCAGCGGCAGCACATCCTGCAATTGATCGCGGTACCCATAGGCGCCACTGCGCTGATTTGGTCCTGCCCGGCCCCACAGCCGCGAGGCCAGCACCTGATAGGGCAGCCAGTCATTCACGAGACTGTCAAAGTCTGGCCGGTTCGTTTCAATGCGCACCACAGACAGTTTTTCCCGCCACCAGTGTTTTGTTTTTTCCAGGGCGTCAGCAGCGGCTGCTGGATCGCGGTAGCGGCGGATAAGTATTTCTGCTTCTTCGCGGGTTCTGGTTTGACCCAGCATCATAACAATACTTATTTCCCCGTGGGGTGGAACGTCTATATCGCCAAGCATGGCCGCTATGCGGTGACCATCGTCTAATTGTGATACATCGCCACGGCCTTGCGTCAGCATATAAGGCGTACACAGATCATATCCTGCGCCACCTATAAAATGCGTACGGACGGTTTCCATGACAGGCGCATTCAGGCTGCTGGCGGCAAAAGCCCAGCCCTGATGAAAATCATTGTGCGGATTAAGGAAAAACAACGCGCCAAGTTCTGCGCTCTGTGCTGTTTCGATATGCTCCATACTGTCGCGCGCCAGTTCCGCCATTGCGATTTGCGTATAGGGCGCAATGCTGAACCGCGCCGCCTTGCCGGTAGTGTTGCGGATGGTCAGGGTGCGCAGTTCCACCGGCTGATCGGGCGGGATGAAAATATTAAGGGCATATTCCCGTCCAGGGACTGATTTATGAAATTCGGCATAGCCCAATCCGTATACGGCATGATGCTGCGCATCGCGCCGCCGGTAGGGGACATAGCAGGGCGTGTCGATTTCGCCAGTATCACGATCTTTCACATAGATCATCTGAGTGGGGGATTGGGCCGGGATGGTGTCGAGACAGAAAGTGCTGAGACCATTTTGCTGCGCATTTCCGGCGAACGAAAATATCGCGCCATCATTGCTGGTGATGGTTCCATGCCCCAGCGGGTTGGCCAGCACATGCGCCATGGGGCGCACGGTGTCGCAGGCCAGATGCAGTTCTTTGCCATCGGCGGAATAGCTGAAGGGCAGAGGGCCGGTTTCATACCGGGAATGTGGCGGAATTAATTCCCGCTTGCGCGCCAATACGGTGTCAAGTGTGGCAGCGTCCACAGACGGCGTTCCCGCATACCGGCTGATGTAAGCCGCCGCTTCGTATTCATCGCGCGCATAACCATCCGTGAACGCAATATCCACCGTGCCGCCCGGTGGGATTTCAACACGAAGTTGCAGGCTGGCGGCGGGATCAAAACTATAGAGCGATCCTTCATCATCAATCGGGCGGTGACGCCCGCCATTAAGAATATCGGGCGCACCAAGCGTGCCGGTTCCGATAAAATGCGGCCTGCAATCTTCATAACCCAGCAATTGTACAGGCCCGAGCCGGTCAATATCCACATGCACGGCATGAAACGCGACCTCTCGCGACATGCGCTTTTTATGCGGATTGGCATGCCCATTATGCAGCAGACGATTGCGCGCCATCACCGCGCCAAGCTTGCGCACGAACATCGTGCCGATATGAATTGCGTTATAGTCCGCATGGCGGCTATAGCCATCCAGGGTGTTCAGCGCCCATTCCTGATAGCTGGTCAGGATCAGTATGCGGGCTTGCGTGCTGCTATTCTGCAAACGGATGCGCCAATGTTCTATGGGTGCATCCGGCGCAATTTCCACAAGCGCTTCGGCCTGTATGCCGCCATGACTGTTTGTCCAGCAGGCTGAAGTGGGAGTGGGCCGCTCCAGCGCGCAATCCGCACCTGTCACGCCCACGGGCTGATGGCCTATAGACCATAGGGGGCCAGCCGGATTGCCGCCTTCGCCCATTTCGCGCAAATAGAAAAACTTGCCTTTAATGTCCAGCGCGTCCTGCGGGCGGCGCGTTAGGTCAATTTCGTTTCCCTTGCGTACCGCACTGAATGCGCGTGCATAGCTGCGTCCATCAACACTTCCTTCAAAGGCATAGGTTCCGTTGCCCAGGGTAAAGGCGCGCGGCGGATGCTTCTGCCTGCCTGATATTGCGTGTGGTTTTCTGCGGGCGACAAAACGGGCGGTCACCGCACCAATGCAAATGGCGGCAATCGCTGCCACCCCATACCCCGCAAGCACGAGTGTGACTGCAGGCAATATTCCCCCGCCGTCTGCCCCCAGCCTTTCTGCACCACCCCACGCATAATCCCAATCGCGTCCGCGCGGGATGTAAAATGGGATCAGCAGCGGCGCCCATGTGACGAAGCGGCGAATGCCTTCAGGCAGGCTGCGGGTGCGCGCCCGGTGGCCGATAAAGCGCGCGGCCCATTCATCAAAACGATCACCGCCCACAAAAGACAGGTTGACCAGGCTGGCGACGCGCAAGCCCATATGATCGAACCAGATGAGAATACGCAGCCATTCATAGGCCAGCAGGCCCAGAAACACATCCAGACTCCATTGCCGGAAATTTTCTGGTGACATCATCAGGCTGGCGATGCTGGCCACGCCTGTGCGCACCGCGCCATCCTGATTGTACCAGCTGGGGTCCGGCGCCATGCGCAGGAAGGTTTGAATGATCGGGGCCATCCACAGGCCCCAGCGCAATACGCGCACAGTTTGCTCAACCACACCGGTTATGCCGCTGATGCTGAACAGACGGCGCAGGGGATTCAGGCTGCGTTCAAACAGCGCGGTCAGCACCACCAGATTGATACTGAACAGGGGTGCGGCAATCGACCAGTTGATAACGCCGGACAGGCTGTCATTATACAGCAGCCGCGCGCCGCCCTGCACAATGCCCAGATCCATCTCGCCCCAGCGGCTGAACAGGGGATAGATGATATATTCCGCTGGGGCCTTTCCCGCAGCCGGGAAAAACAGCGTGGCATAGGCCCCCAGCCGCTGCGCAATAATGGCGATTTGCGCCGCATCGAAATACCATGCAATCGCCCCGCCAATAATGCCGCCAAGACCAGCCCCCAGCACATAAATTCGCCATGACTGCATGCGCTGGCGTTGTTTATTCAGAACCTCAAAACCATCACGGATCAGGTTGCCGCCTGCATAGATCAGTGCGCCCAATAATAATCCGCATACAAATCGCGGACCGGTGCTGGTATGCTGGATTTCGAAAATTACTATTCCAGCCAAGCCCAGGCCCAGCAATATGCCGCGCAAATGGTTCATCGGCTGGCGCAGATTTTCCAGCAGGCGTGAAAGGAATGGCCGGCTTTCGTCAAAGCTTTCGATAATCGTGCGCGCCAGACTGAATAAAACGGCCCCGCCCAGTGCTGCCGCAGCCCCCGGATAGGCGGCAATCACACGCACCAACAGGGGTGAATGCAGCGCTAATCCATAGGCCTGCAACAACAGCATGAACAGGACGCCATACATGGCGCCCTTTCCCAGACCGCCCCGCCAATGGATCTGTGCGGCGTAATAGGTGGGACGCCGCCGGTGCAAGGCGTCGATCAATATGCCGGTGATCAGAAAGGTCTCTGCCCATAGACCTGCTTGCGCCAGGCCAGTACCTGCCGCTACGCCAATCATTTGCAGCGGCAATGGTAACAGAGCTATGGCCGGGCCAGAGACCATATCTGCGAACAATGGGCTAAATGCCGCATGCGCTGCGCACAGGAACAGCAGGCCGTGCAGCCGCCAATCCCGTGTCCAGCGGCGATCCATCAGCAGCCCCACCCCCGCAACTACAATCACGTTAAACAGAAGCAGCATCGCCGTCCGGCCAAGCGCGATCTGTATATCCTGACCGGAACTGCTCAAAGCCAGCGCATTGCCGATCTGGGCTTGCAGTGGCGCGGCTCCAAGTCCCAGCAGAATATTGAACAGGAAGGGGATTGGTAAAAAGCCGATGCCGCTGCCTGTTGACGGATGTTGTCCGCGCCGCACCAGCCCCCATAACACCACTCCGAAATATGAAATGGCGGCGATTCCAGCGCCAACATCTGACAGCATAAGAAACTCATGCCAGGCGGCGGGGGCTTGCCACACCTGCATGTCGGGGCCAACCGAGAGACATAACAGTCCAAGCACCAGACCATCGCGCGCCAAGGAAGCGGCGGGTGGAATAGAGCCGGTCAGCATCCGCGCCATCATTGCAAGCGCAAGGCTGCCGGAAAGGCCTGCCGTTATGGTTACCGGCAGAAACGCCAGATCACCTCCGCCATGCGCCCCGCCGTGCACAATGGCGAAGAGGCAGATCATGGCCGCCGCCAGCGCCGCCAGCCCCGCTGCAATCGTTGCGCTGCGGGATAGGTCGCTCAAGCTTTCGCTCCGCCAAGCCATGCCAATCCAAGCAACGATAAGGTGGCGAACCCCGCCCCGGCATAGAAAGTAACACTGGCCCCAAAACCCTGCCACAACGCGCCCGCAATAACGCTGGCAGCGAGCATCATGATGCCGGTGATTAAATTAAACAGGCCAAAGCCCGTGCCGCGCAAATGTTTTGGGGCGGTATCAGCAATCAGCGCCGACAGCAGGCCCTGGGTAAAGCCCATATGCAATCCCCATAGAATGACGCCCAGCGCCAGCACCCATAAATTATCGCTGTAGGCCATCAGCAGGTCACCCGCGATCAATACGACTAGTCCAGCAGCTATCAGATGCAGGCGATTCCGCCCATCAGAAAATCTGCCAATCGGATAGGCGCTTGCGGAATAAACAATATTCATCACCACCAGCACCAGTGGCGCCAGCGCCAAAGCCAGGCCCAATTCCTGCGCCCGTAATATCAGGAAGGCTTCGCTGAAGCGCGCCAGCGTCAGTGCGGATCCAACACCCACTACCGTCCAATAGCCGCCGCTGAACTTGCCAAGCTCGCGCCAATTTATTGGCGCATTTGGCGGGGCCGCGTCTGCTTGTGTCCGCTCAGGTTCCTGTACCCCGAACTGGACCAGCGCAAAAGAAGCAAATGCTGGAATAACCGCAATCCAGAAAACCAGCCCGAAATCATTACCGCTCAGGGCCATCAGCGCGATCGCCAGCAGGGGCCCAACAAAGGCCCCGACCGTATCCATGGATTGGCGCAGGCCATAGGCCGCGCCATGTTGCGCCTTTAGGGTGATGTCGGCGATCAGCGCGTCACGCGGTGCGCCGCGAATGCCCTTGCCGATGCGGTCAATAAAGCGTGCAGCAATGATCCATTCAATCACAGGGGCGAGGGGAAAAATCGGTTTGGTAAAGGCCGCCATGCCATAGCCGATGCTAACCAATAATTTGCGTTTGCGAATATAATCGCTCACCACCCCGGAAAATATTTTGACGATGGCCGACGTCGCATCGGCGACGCCTTCAATAATTCCGATGGTCAGCATGCTGGCGCCCAGACCCATCGCCAGATATACCGGCAACAGGCCGTGGATCATCTCGGAAGAAATATCCATGAGCATGGAAACGAATCCCAGCACCACCACCCCGCGCGGCAGGCTGCGGAACGTCGATCCAGGGGGATTTTGTGATATTTTCATGCGAATTCTGGCTGTATCCTGTTAGGTAATGATCCGATACCACTTAATCTCAGTATATTTCAGATTTTTTCGACTTGAGACCTGACGCGGCGTGGTACATTATGCGCCGACTCAGGATGTTTAGAATGTCACCTATGGAGGGGATACTTATGCAGATTAAACAATGGATTGTTATCGCGGGCTTGATGGTTGCGGCCCCTTTGCTTGTGGCTTGCGGCGAAGAGAAAGCAGCAGATGAAGCAGCACCCGCAGCTGCGCCCACAGATGCAGCGCCAGCCGACGCCGCGCCTGCTGATGCCGCGCCTGCCGAAGGCGAAGCGGAATAAGGCTTTGTTGGTCTAAACAGAAAACCCTGCCCGGCACACTTCGTATCGGGCAGGGTTTTTTTGTTGGTTGTGTGTATCAAGCCTTGAAGGTCGCAGCGGCTTGCGACAGCACCACGTTGCCCTTTTGTGTCACGGCCTGAACCACGGCCTGACCCGGGCCGGTGCGCCAGATTTTGGTGATCACCTTGTCGCCAAAAAATACCTGATCGGCAAAGCGTCCAGTCATGCTTTTGAAATTAGCGGGATCGCTGCCACACAGCGTATGCAAAATCGCCCGGCCGACAAAGCCATAGGTGCACAACCCGTGCATGAAGGCGTCCGGATAGCCCGCTTTGCGGGCAAATTCCGGGTCGATATGCAATGCCACCCGATCCCCCGAAAGGCGATAGATGGCCCCCTGATCCGGGCGTGTCTGATATTCCACAACATGATCGGGCGCACGGTCTGGCGGCAGATTTACTTGTGACGTGGAGGGGCCGCGTTCGCCGCCAAAACCGCCACCCCCAATGAAGAATAGGGTTGAATGGGTTTTGAACAATGGACCGTCTTTGTCGGACGCGACGCATTCCGCTCCAAACACCGCCGCTTTGCCCGGCCCCTTGTCCCAGATTTCGCTCAGGCGGCCCTTCATGGTGATTTCCGTATTGGCGGGCAGCGGGCGGAACAGCTCCACCGACTGTTCGCCGTGCAGCATGCGTGCGATCGGCATTTTGATATATTTGCCAATACAGCCCATGGCCCACATGCCGGGGATCACTGCATAGGTCGGCAGCACCTTTGGACCGCGTCCTTCGTACAGAAAATCCAGTTCCTTGTCAGGCATGGCGCCAACACCCACAGCATACAGCATGGTCTGGTTATCGTTCCAGGTGCGGGTGGTTTCGCCAAAATCCTGGCCCACCAGATCCGGTGAAATTTTATCGCTTGTCATCAACTTCTCCCTGTTTGCATTTATTATAATGATTATACTGGGCGCTATGAAAATTGCACCTCAATAAGGAGATGGCGGGATTATGAAAGTGCTGGAATTTTTGGGCGGCAAGCCCGCGGGCAATGGCGAGTGGCATTATGATCTGGGGCGCGAACTGCATGGCGCATTCGGCGGGGCCAATGGTGGCGTGGTAGGGGCGGTATGTGTAAACGTGGCGCGTTCGCTTTCGCCCGGGCGCGCCCCCGCTGGCCTGGATGTGCGTTTCATCCGTGGACTGACCGAGGGTACGGCGCGGGTGGTGCCGGTAATGCTGCATGAGGGGCGCACACTATCCGTGATCAGCGTGGATATATTCGATGGGCGCGGCAAGTTGTGCACCCGCGCCACCGTCAGCATGGCCAATCTGGCGGCGTTGGAGCCATTTGAACATGCGGGTTTTGCCGGCGTTCCAGAAGGCTGGAAAACCTATGAGGATGGAAAACCCTGGGCAAAACCCGGCAGTGGCGTGGAAGTGCCATTGATCGATACGTTTGGCCCAAGGCTGGTCGGGAATGATGCGCGCGGTTATGCAACCGAGATAAAAGTGCTTTGGGATGAACAGGGCACCTGCGCCGAAGCCGCCTGTATCGCCGCCGACATTTCGGTTGGCCCGCCGGTGGGAAGTGCGTTGGGCGGCAAGCCAATTCCCATTCCCAATCCCGATCTGACATTGCGGTTCTGCGCGGAACCGGCATTGCCCGGAACCATGATCTCCGCCTGCCGGTTGGAACATATTTCGCGCGGCATCGCCTCTACCCGGATTGAGGTGCGGGCGGGCAGCCAGCTGGTGGCGATCGGCGTCTCAACCACCACTCTGCTGGCGGGCGCCTGGCCCGATGCGCGCAAGCCGAAAATTTAGGATTGAACACGCTGAGCGACCCGAGACATAGGTGACATTTTGTACCGGACACATGGGTTACACTTTTTGCTTGTTTTGACAAGCGGGAGGTGGAGATGCCGTGGAGTGAG
>Ga0209893_1000044_pt1 | contig 27494 bp, 24 predicted proteins | sample GWRWT3_25Nov14_FD_187190 | JGI IMG/M metagenome (GOLD analysis project Ga0209893, IMG submission 187190) | Sand microcosm microbial communities from a hyporheic zone in Columbia River, Washington, USA - GW-RW T3_25-Nov-14 (SPAdes) (version 2) | ecosystem: Engineered > Artificial ecosystem > Sand... | reverse complement strand
TGCCGGGTGGATATTTTGACAGTCAGGCGGGTGAGCGGCGCCTGATGGCGCTGTTCAGGGTGGGCGCGCTGGATGGTTTTGGCGGCTACGGCCGTGCGGAACTTGCGGCCTGTGGGGCGCTCGTGGCCTATATGGAGCTGACCCAGAAAGGGCGGCTGCCGCTGTTGCGCCCGCCCTCGCGCCAGCAGCAGGGCGCCATCATGGCGATCGATGCGGCGACCCGGCGCAATCTGGAACTGAATGTCACGCTGAGCGGCGCGCGCAAGGGCAGCCTGCTGTCCGCCATTGACCGCACTGTCACAGGGGCAGGGGCGCGCCTGCTGGCAGCAAGGCTGAATGCGCCGCTGACGGATGTGGCGGCCATCCGGCGGCGTCAGGATATGGTGCAGCATTTTTATGATGACCGGGATCTGGGCGATGCGGTGCGCGCCGAATTGCGCCGCGCGCCGGATCTGGAACGCGCATTGGCGCGGCTGTCGGTGGGGCGCGGCGGTCCGCGCGACCTGCTGGCGGTGCGCGATGCGCTGATGGTTGCGGCCAGCCTGAAACTGCGTCTGCAGCAGGCGCCGCATCCGCTTGGCGGTTTGCCCGAAGACCTTGCGGCGCTGCTGCCTGATCTGGACCATCAGGAAATTCTGATTGCGCGCCTGAGCGAAGCCCTGAAACCCGAACCGCCCTTGTTGACCGGTGATGGCGGATTTATTGCGCAGGGCTATCATCCGGGACTGGATGAATTGCGCGGGCTTGCCAGCGAAAGCAAGCGGGTGATTGCATCGCTTGAGGAAAAATACCGCAGGCTGAGCGGCATTGACCGCCTGAAGGTGAAACATAACCGGGTGTTGGGATATTTTCTGGAAACGGGTCTGGCGCAGGGCGACAGATTGATGCGCGCCCCGCTGAATGAAACTTTCATTCACCGCCAGACCATGGCCAGTAACGCCCGCTTCAGCACGGTTGAGCTGGGCGAACTGGAACGCAAGATCGATCAGGCGGGCAATCAGGCGCTGGGAATCGAACTGGCGCTGTGGGAAGATTTACTGGGCGAAGTAATGGGGCGCAGTGTGGCGGTGCTGCGTATGGCGGCGGCACTGGCGGAACTGGATGTCGCCAGCGCACTTGCCGAGCTGGCGCATCGCGCGCGTCAGGTGCGCCCAATGCTAGACGCGGGTTTGGCGTTTCATATTGCGGGCGGGCGTCATCCGGTGGTGGAGGCGGCGCTACAGGAGAATGTGGGCGTGTTCGTGGCCAATGACTGCGATCTCGGCGCGGATGGGGGCGCGGATGCCGAAGGCCGCCGTCTGTGGCTGGTGACCGGGCCGAACATGGCGGGCAAATCAACATTTCTGCGGCAAAATGCCCTGATCGCCATTCTGGCGCAGATGGGGGCGTTTGTGCCCGCGCAATCGGCCCATATCGGCATTGTCGACCGGCTGTTCAGCCGGGTGGGGGCGGCCGATGATCTGGCGCGGGGGCGCTCCACCTTTATGGTGGAAATGGTGGAAACCGCCGCCATTCTTAATCAGGCGACGGCGCGGTCGCTGGTTATACTGGATGAAATCGGCCGCGGCACGGCAACCTATGACGGGCTGTCCATCGCCTGGGCCGCGCTCGAACATCTGCACGAAACCAACAGATGCCGGGCGCTGTTCGCCACGCATTATCATGAATTGACGGCGCTCGGCGCAGTATTGCCGGGCATGGCCAATGTCACCATGCGGGTGCGCGAATGGCGCGGCGATGTGATTTTCCTGCATGAGGTCGTGCCGGGGGCGGCGGACCGCTCCTACGGCATACAGGTGGCGAAACTTGCGGGATTGCCCGCCCCGGTGATCGCCCGGGCGCAGGCCGTTCTGGCGCAACTGGAAAGTCAGGCAGCGCCAGGCTGGGGCGCGCAGATGATAGACGCCCTGCCCCTGTTCAATGCCCCGCCCGCGACGCCAGAAGAAACCCCGGACGCAGGGCTCGCCGCTGCATTGCGGGCAATTAATCCCGACGAACTGTCGCCAAAAGAAGCGTTGCAAATCATATACCAATTACGTGGCCTTTTAGAGTAAGCATGACCGACCCGTGTCATCATTACCGGATACAATATTCCTTATGCCTGACAGCACTGTTCCAGAAGCTTTGAAACCCGCACCGGAAATCGCGGTAACGCCGCATGATGTGCTGGCCGCCGGCCTGCGCGCCATTGGCGCGGATGAGGATGCCAGCGATTCCGAGCGCAACCGGCGTCTGGTGGAGCTGTTAAAGGACGCGCGGGCGCGCACATTGGAATCGCTGGACAAGGCCCTGGCCGCAGGCGCCGGGGGGCTGCAGGCCATTCAGGCGCTGTCCAACTGTCAGGACAATATCGTCTCGGCGCTGTTTGAGTATGCCAGCCGCTGGGTCAGCCGTGCGACCAATCCAACCAGCGGGGAACGCTTAAGCGTTGCCGCCGTGGGGGGCTATGGCCGGGGCGGGCTGGCGCCGCAGTCGGATATTGATCTGCTGTTTCTGCTGCCCTACAAACAAACGCCCTGGGGCGAAAGCGTGGTTGAGTTCATGCTGTATGTGCTGTGGGATCTGGGGCTGAAGGTCGGGCACGCCACACGTTCGGTGGATGAATGCATCCGCCTGTCCAAAGGCGATACGACCATCCGCACGGCGCTGCTGGAAAGCCGGTATATTTGCGGCGACCAGGAACTGTTCAGTGATCTGAAGAAACGCTACACCGCCGATATTGCCGCCGACACTTCATCCAGTTTTATCGACGCCAAACTTGCGGAACGTGATCAGCGGCATATGCGCCAGGGCGAAACACGCTATCTGGTGGAGCCCAATGTCAAGGACGGCAAGGGTGGCCTGCGTGATCTGCACACGCTGTACTGGATCGGCAAATATATTTACGGCGCTGAAGATCCGCGCGAACTGATCGCCAGGGGCGTTCTGACACAGGCCGAATATGACAGCTTTCTGCATGCGGAAGATTTTCTGTCGCTGGTGCGATGCCATTTGCATCTGGTGACCGGGCGTCCGGTGGAGCGTCTGTCATTCGATGTGCAGCAGATGATTGCAAACCGGATGGGCTATCAGGATCATGACGGCCTGTCGGCGGTGGAATGGTTCATGAAAGACTATTTCCGAACCGCCAAGGAAGTTGGCGATCTGACGCGAATATTCTGCGCGCTGCTGGAAGATATTCATCGCAAGCCGGTGGGACTGCGCCGGTTTCTGCCCCGTTTTGGCCGCTCCCGGCACAAGGGATTTGACGCCTTCAAGGCGGAGGGCGGGCGTCTTAATGTGGCCCATGACGCGGTCTTTACCAATGATCCTGCAAATCTGCTGCGGTTGTTTCACACGGCCCAGCACAATGATCTGGATATTCATCCAAAGGCGCTGCGTCTTGTTACGCGCTCGCTTGATCTGATTGATGATCGTCTGCGTGCGGACAAAGAGGCCAACCGCCTGTTTCTGGAAATGCTGTGTTCGCGCAAAGACCCGGAAACCACATTGCGCCGGTTGAACGAGGCTGGGGTGTTCGGTCTTTTTGTGCCGGATTTCGGGCGTGTCGTCGCCATGATGCAGTTCAACATGTATCATCATTATACGGTGGATGAGCATCTTATCCGCGCCATCGGCATTCTGTCGGAGATCGAGGCGGGCACACTGACGGACGATCATCCGCTGGCCAGTGAAATCATGCGGCGCATTAAAAAACGCGAAGTGATTTATCTGGGTGTGCTGCTGCACGATATCGCCAAGGGGCGTCCCGATGACCATTCGCATGCAGGCGCGAGTGTGGCGCGTGAACTGTGCCCGCGTCTTGGCCTGACCGATACGGATACAGAACTGGTGGCGTGGCTGGTGGAAAAGCATCTGCTGATGAGTGACGTCGCGCAGAAACGCGATATTTCCGATCCCAGAACCATTGCAAAATTTGTTGAAGAAATAAAATCCCAGGAACGGCTGCGCCTGATGCTGGTGCTGACCGTGGTGGATATTCGCGCGGTTGGCCCCGGCGTGTGGAATAGCTGGAAGGGGCAGCTGTTACGCCAGCTGAATGAAGAAGCCGAAAGCCTGCTGTCGGGCGGTCATAGCACGGCGGGGCGCGGCGAGAGGATCGCCGCCGCCAAAGCGCAACTGGCGGAACGGCTGGCGGATATTGAGCCCGCGCAACGCGAAGGCATTCTCGCCATGCATTATCCGCCCTATTGGCTGGCGGGGGATGCGGACCTGCACGAAAAACATGCCAGGTTTGTCATGGATGCGCGTGCAAAAGGCGGGCCATTCCATATGAAATATGAAATCGATACGGCGCGCGGCGTTACCGAGGTCACATTATTTGCGCCCGATCATGCAGGCCTGTTCGCGCGTGTGGCCGGGGCGTTCGCATCCATTGGCGCCAATATTGTTGACGCAAAAATATTCACAACATCCGATGGCATGGCGCTGGACATGTTCCTGGTGCAGGACGCGGAGGGCGGGGCGCTGACGGAAGAGAAAAAACTGCAACGCCTGTCGGAAATTCTGCACAAGACGCTGGAGGGCCGCCATCGTCCGCATATTGTGCTGGCGGGCAGGCAAAAACGGCCCAAGCGCGAACAGGCCTTTACCGTGCGCAGCCAGGTGCTGTTCGATAATGAAGCGTCCAATACCACAACCATGATCGAGGTGACGGCCCGCGACCGGCCCGGTCTGCTGCATGATCTGACCTGGGCGCTGTTTGAAAATGGCGTGTCGATCAATTCCGCCCATGTTACGACCTATGGCGAGGAAGCCATTGACACTTTCTATGTGCGCGATGCGTTCGGCCTGAAAATTACTTCCGAAGAAAAACTCAGGCGCATCAAGAATGTGCTTCTGGAGGCGCTGGACGGCAAACCTGAAAAAACCGGCTGATAATCGTCCGCCGCTGTTGCAAAAACGCCACATATTAAGGCCTGTTTCTGGCGCCTTCCAGGATAGCACGCCAATCATAATGATTATAAACAGCGCTGCTTTCTTGTACAGTAACTCTTGTACTTTGTAGTTATTTATGATAGGCTCTCGTTTAAATGCTGAAGGAGCGATTTCTTCCCCATACGGCACGCTAACCAGGGTTAAAAGACATGTATTCTCATCCGCAACATAGTGCAGGGCATGATGTTCAGAAGCTGCGCCAGCAGGCTGGCAAGTGGTTGAAAGAACTGCGTGAAGCCAACAATCTTACGCAGCGGCAACTGGCGGCGCTGGTGGGTGTTGAATATTACACCTTTGTTTCGCAGCTTGAATCGGGCCGGGGCCGGATACCGCCGGACCGTTACGAACGCTGGGCGCAGGCGCTCAATGTCGATACAACGGTTTTTGTGAAGGAATTAATGAAATATTATGACCCGGAAACCTACCGTTTGCTGTTCGCGAACGCATAGACAGGGGTTGAATATTGCGGCTGGCCGAATCCCCGATTCGCTGCTAGCCTGTCACCCGCCAATGTTCTGATTTTGCAGAACATGAGGGGCGGACTTGAAGGGCGGACCTGGGGCAAATGGGTATATAAATATCATGGCGGCTATTCTCGCTTTCCGGCAACCGCACAAGGATCAGAACTGGACCAATGAAGAATTGGCCGAACTGTTTCGCGTCGTGGATATTCTCAGCCGCGCCGGGGTAGCCATTGATACAGATATGGGCCTGTCCGATGAAGGCGAACCCTGGTTTGCCTTTTGCCGCGCCGATACAGGCGACGTCATCGTCCATTTCTCACGCATTGATGGCCAGTTTGTTGCGGTCAGCGCCGCCACCGATGCGGTGATGCGCGGCAATAATTTTCGCCGCGTTGCAGAGGCGCTGGTCAATCGTCAGCCGCTGATCCTGCCCGCGCCCAGTTCGGGCCAGAAATTATTCCTGCATCCATCGGTCATTCTGACCGCGCTGGTCGCGACCACGCTGGCGCAGATGAAAAGCTGGGAAGGTCAGGATATCACCGCAATCGATGATGCGGCGGATGCTGCTGTTCACGCCGTATCCGAAGGCAGATTCTCGGAAACACTGAAAACCGCCTTTATGGATGCGCTGAACCTTGTGCTGCGTGGTTTCACGGGCCCGATTGATACGAAAAACGCATCTGCCGAGTATGCGCAGGCTACGGCCCTTGGTCTGGGGCTTGGTAATCTGTCGCTGGCATCTGTGGTTGCATTCGCAATCTCGGTGATCCAGGGATCGTCATTGCAGGATGAGGTGGATATTGCGAGCCGTGCATCGCGGCCTGCCGATTCTTCTGATGCGGCGGTAAAAAAATCTGCCGGACCCGTTGGCGCGCCACAGATTGCGGAAAACAAGGTGCAAGCGGATGCAGGCGCTGTTGACCGGCTCGCTGAAAGCAAGGAACCGGCCCCGGCTAAAACAGTGTTGCACGATGCAGCCGTATCAGGCGCCATGGAAAAACCGGGGCTTGCCGAAAAATCAGGTGCTGCCGCTTCAAACGAAGAAATTTCTGCCAGTACAGCACATAAGGAAGCAGCAGACAGGCTTATTCCCGCAGACACCGGAACAGGTATATCGCAAGACAGGGTTGCGGTGGTGGCGGAAGCAAAAGCGGATGCACCCAAAGCCGAGCCTGCGCGGCAGCAGCCTGCCGGGCAAAAGGAAATGGTATTTCAGGTTGCCGAACCGAAAGCGGGTGGAGAGAACCACCGCATCAGCTTCACCGAAATCAGCAAGGAAGCGATTGAAATATTTTTCGGCAACCCCACAGAGAAACTGGCCGACGGCATTACTTTGCGTATCGGAGATGTTGCTGGCGATAAAATTGAAATGTCATCCGTCGCAGGCGTCACGGCGCCGCCGCAGGATGGTCAGGGCGGATTTTCCATCACCACTGTCCGTCAGGCGCTGAATGCATCTGATATTGTGTTTGCAGGCGGTGACCCGGTGGCGCTGGCGCGGCTTAATCTGATCACGGATTTTGTCAATTCCACGGACAGCAAATTTTCTGTCCCCGCCAGCTTTCCCGAATTGCTGAAGCAATATTGGGCAGGGGATAAAGCCCTGACCGTGGTGGTTTTTGACAGTGATGATCTGCCGCTTGATATTTTTTCTTTCACCAGCAATGTGCTGTTTGTGGAAGAAAGTCAGTTGAGCGGCGTAGCCACGGATTTTGGCGATAGCGCCCTGCAGGTTGATCTGGCGAATGGCGGCGATGTAACGCTGCTGGGCGTAATCAATCTGAACCCGGCGGTTGAAGCCGCCTGATCGGCGCGGCTACATCCCTTTGAATTCCGCCTTGCGTTTTTCGTTGAAGGCGCGCACGCCTTCGCGGCGGTCCTCCGAAACGTAAACCTTATCATAGGCGGCCAGTTCCAGTTTCAGGCCTGATTTCAGATCGGTTTGCATGCCGCCATTCACCGCCTGTTTCACATTTCTGATCGACAGCGGCGCGTTGGCGCAAATGGCGCGCGCGGTGTCAAGCGCCTCGTCCAGCAAATTGGCGGGTTCGCATACGCGGTTGACAATGCCCCATTCCAGCGCTTCGGCGGCGGAAAAGGGACGGCCGGTCATCAGAATTTCCCTGGCGCGCGGGCTGCCCGCCACGCGCGGCAAATTCTGGGTGCCGCCGCAACCCGGAAGAATGCCCAGCGTCACTTCGGTCAGCGCAAAACGCGCCTCCGCCGCCGCATAGGCGAAATCACAGGCCAGGGCGATTTCACAGCCGCCGCCGAACGCCGCCCCGTTGACCGCCGCAATCACCGGCAGCGGGCAGTCCATAATGCCATAGATGGCTTCTTCGAAAATCACATGCTGGGCGCGCCAGGCCTCATCGCTCATGCCGTCGCGTTCCTTCAGGTCGCCGCCCGCGCAAAATGCCTTGCCGCCCGCGCCGGTCAGAACCACACAGCGCACGTCCCCCGCATCGCGGTTCAGTCCGTTCTGAAACAGATCGCGCAGGTCGCGCCCCATCTGGGTATTGAGGGCGTTGCGGAAATCCGGACGGTTCAACGTCACGCATAACAGGCCCGGCCCGGGTGTCTCTAAAGCCAATGTATCAAATTTTTGCTGCATTTTTCGCTGTCCTGATGATCCTGATTTTTGATGCCAGACGGCCTGAAACCCTCTATGCTAGAACCACCGTTAGTCAAGAGAAACCAACACTGCAGGGAGAAAGCAATGCGTGAAGCAGTTATCGTATCCACCGCACGTACCGGACTGGCCAAAAGCTTCCGGGGCGGGTTCAACGCCACCCATTCAGGCGCCCTGGGCGGCCATGTGGTCAAACACGCCATCGCGCGCGCCAAGATTGAGCCGGGCGAAGTGGACGACGTCTATATGGGCTGTGTCGCCCCGGACGGCGGCTCGACTGCGAATGTGGCGCGCAGCTCCGCGCTTTGGGCCGGGTGCCCGGTTTCGGTGTCGGCTGTCACCATCAACCGGTATTGTTCGTCGGGTCTGCAATCCATTGCCATGGCGGCGCAGCATATCATTGTGGACGGCGCCAATATCGCCATTGGCGGCGGCGTTGAAACCATCTCCATGGGCGGTCAGGTCAAACAGGACCCCAAGGACCCCAAGCTGGCGGCCGAATGGCCGGCGCTGTGGATGCCGATGATCGAAACCGCCGATATTGTGGCGCAGCGCTATAAGGTGTCGCGCGAATATCAGGATGAATTTTCGCTCGAAAGCCAGAAGCGCACGGCTGCGGCCCAGCAGGGCGGCAAGTTCGCGGACGAAATCGTGCCAATGAAAGTCATGATGGCCGTCAAGGACAAGGAAACCGGCGCCGTCACCATGAAGGAAACCATTGTTGACCGGGATGACTGCAACCGCCCCGACACGAAGCTTGATGGCCTTGCGGCATTGCAGCCGGTGCGCGGCCCGGGCAATTTCATCACGGCGGGTAACGCCAGCCAGCTTTCCGATGGCGCCTCCGCCTGTGTGCTGATGGAAGCCAAAGAGGCCGAACGCCGCGGATTGCAGCCGATGGGCCGCTTCCGCGGTTTTGCCGTTGGCGGCTGCTCGCCCGAAGAAATGGGTATCGGCCCCGTCTTCGCCATTCCCAAGCTGCTGGAACGCACCGGCCTCAAGATGGATGACATTGATCTGTGGGAACTGAACGAAGCCTTTGCCAGCCAGGCGCTCTATTGCAAGGACAAGCTCGGCATTCCCGGCGACCGGCTGAATGTTAATGGCGGCGCGATTTCCATCGGCCATCCGTTCGGCATGACAGGCAGCCGCCTCACCGGCCACATCCTGATCGAAGGCAAGCGCCGCAAGGCCAAGAACGTCGTCGTCACCATGTGCATCGGCGGCGGCATGGGCGCAGCGGGCCTGTTCGAAGTGTACTGATCTGGATCACATACGCATGAATCGCAAAAGCCGGGCCTCGCGCCCGGTTTTTTTTGTGGCGGCCCGTTGGACTGTTATGTGATTATTACGGTGCGTAGTCTCTCCGTTGCCGTTTGTATTAGCTTTACTATATGATTCTCATGAACATATACTGACAGTATTGCGTTTGAGGATGCCGTGCAGCACAGAGAAATGGAGGGCACATGAAAAAAACATACGCGCCCATTGAGATTGCAAATACTTTGCTTGATAAATTTGGTAAGAAATCAGGTGGTATTGATCACATGAAATTGCAGAAACTTGTTTATTGCGTTCATGGCTGGTGGCTTGCTTATAAAGAAACTTCCAAATTGGCGGAACAGCCGGAAGTTTGGCAATACGGCCCTGTCTTCCCTTCTATGTATCATGAACTGAAAATTTATGGCAACTCGCCCATTAATGAGCCGGTCAAGACATCACCCTTTGAAGAGGAAGCTCCTAAAGTCCCTGACGATGATACTGATTGCCTTAATCTGATAGAATGGGTTTGGAAGCGGTATGGCCATTTATCTGGAATGGCGCTGTCTGAAATGACGCACAAGGAGGGGACTGCCTGGCGCAAAGTAGCCGTAGAAAGAGAGTTTAGAGTGCCAAAGGGTCTATCTTTAGATGACAATTACGTCAAAGAAGAATTTCTACGCCTCAAAGAGGAGTTTCAGGTTAAGGCATAATGAGAGATACTACGGATAACGGAGAAGAGATTCAACTCCCCCGGACGCCTACTCCAGAGCAAGAAAAAGCCATTTTTGAAGGGCTTGACCATAATAATAGACGGCTTCAGAATGAAAAACTGGAAGACGAAATAAAGTTACGCAAGGAGTACGCAAATACTGCTAAACATCTTGCGTGGACGTGGGCTGGTTTTTCAATGATTATGGCGCTCCTGCAATTTTGCAAGCCTTACAGCAAACATTTGGAACAAGCTGAATTCATAGCTATTGTTGCCACCGCTTTGGCCACGGTAGTTACGCTTTATGTCCAGGTTGGCAAGGGCATGTTTTCCAGAAATCCATAGTTGAACTTAAACACGACGTTACTCCATTAATGATCAGATTTTCTTCACAATCAGTTTGCCATTAAAGGGGACGCTTCCTTTTTCCGGCCAACCCAGCTTTCTGCGCCACGCCGAAACCGCTGCTGCTACCCACGGCATCGACACGCGGGATATTTTAGTGAAACTGGGCCGCAGACGCATGGTCGGCGGCCAGGAAGACATAATCGTCGACGTGGCGCTCGATTTATTGGTGCAACGAGGAAAAAGCGCGCCGGGACATTAAGGTCTGATCTGCATATACTGAAGTTCGAAAAGTCATTTTTTAGGATGATTAAAGGGTAGCGTCCCCTTTAATCCAGGCTTCGGCTTGGATCAGGAAACGTTCGGCAACCGCATCGCCAGCGTTTCCCGACAGGTAGACAAAGTGCGCGATCAGGTCACGCCGCGCGGCAGCGCGCCGGTAAACTGTTCCCATCAGGAACGTGTCTTTCGGCCCTTTTTAACCTGGCTCAAGGCTTCCTGGCGGATTGCCTGCCAGTCCTCGCGGGTGAATACGGCTTCTTCGCCTTGCATACCTTCGAGCAGCAGTGCTTCGAGATGTTCTTCGGCTTTGCGTTTCTCGTCGGCGCGGATCAGTTCGCGCACATATTCGCTGACGCTGCTGTAACGGCCCTTGGCAATCTGCCCATCCACAAACTGCTTCAACGGATCCGGCAGCGATATGTTCATGCTTTGCATAGGGGATCTCCTGATACGGCGAACTATCCTATAAATGACATAAAATGTCAAGAAATGTCATTATTATAAGGATCAACGGCTGTTGGCGAGGATACCGCAGCCTGTTCGATCATTTCGCCGTCAACTGCAAAAACACGTCTTCCAGGTCGGATTCTTCGGTTGAGATATCGGCGATCATGATGCCGGCGTCTTTTATGCGTTCGATCAGCATCATCACCGGCGTGTCGGCGGGATTATATTGCACGGCCAGTTTGCCGTCGCGCAGGCATTCCACATTGAGGTCGGCAAGGCCTGGCGGAACCTGCGCCAGGGCATGGGTGGGGGTGATCACCAGGCGTTTGTCGCTGATGCGGGCCAGCAGTTGCGGGGTTGGCTCACATGCGATGACCTGCCCGTGATTGATGATGGCGATGCGGTCGCACATCGCCTCGGCCTCTTCCAGATAATGCGTGGTCAGCACAATGGTGGTGCCGCGCGCATTCAGGGTACGGACATATTCCCAAAGCTGCTGGCGCAGTTCCACATCGACGCCCGCCGTGGGTTCGTCCAGCACCAGAATGGGCGGGCTATGCACCATCGCCTTGGCCACCAGCAGGCGCCGCCGCATGCCCCCCGACAGCGTGCGGGCATAGGCCTGCGCCTTGTCGGTCAGGCCGAGCACTTCCAGAATTTCTGCGGTGCGGCGTTCGGCTTTGGGTACCCCATACATGCCGGCCTGCAAATCCAGCAGATCAGCGGGGGTGAAAAATGGATCAATGTTCAGTTCCTGCGGCACAACGCCGATGGAGGCGCGCGCCTTGCGCGGATTTTTATCAATATCAAACCCCCAGATGCGGGCCTGACCCCCGCTTTTAATCACCAGCCCGGCCAGAATATTGATAAAGGTGGATTTTCCCGCGCCATTGGGGCCAAGCAGGCCAAAGATCGCGCCGCGCGGAATATCCAGATCAATGCCTTTCAGCGCATGCTTGGGTGGCCCGCCACTCTGGCTGCGGTAAAATTTCTGCAAATTGCGCGCCTCGATGGCGTTTTCGCCAATGCGCGCATTTTCTTCGATGGATGCTTTCATGTTAGACATAGGAATGGGTATCATTGGGCGCCAAGCCAGGTCAACGGAGAGTTCAGATAATCTTATGCAGTCACAGCAAAGCCCGCAAATTGCGGCCAAACCGCCTGGCCCCGGCGACCATCTCTATCTGATTGACGGGTCGGGATATATTTTTCGCGCCTATCACGCGCTGCCGCCGCTGACGCGCAAGCGCGACGGCTTGCCGGTAGGGGCGGTCAGCGGTTTTTGCAACATGCTTTACAAGCTGATCGAGGACACCAGATCCGGCGAGACGGTGACCCATATCGCGGTGATATTTGATTCCGGCCGGCAGACCTTCCGCAACGAAATTTATCCGGCCTATAAGGCCAACCGGAGCGAGACGCCAGAAGATCTGATCCCGCAATTTTCTTTCATTCGCGATGCGGTGCGGGCCTTCAATGTGGTGGCGGTGGAACAGCCGGGATATGAGGCGGACGATCTGATCGCAACTTTTGCGCGTCAGGCCCGTGCGCGTCAGACGCAGGTGACAATTGTGTCATCCGACAAGGATCTGATGCAGCTGGTGGGGGATGGCGTCGATATGCTTGACCCGATGAAGAACATTCATATCGGCCCCGATCAGGTGTTTGAAAAATTCGGCGTTGGCCCGGACAGGGTTGTGGATGTGCAATCGCTGGCGGGGGATTCATCCGACAATGTGCCGGGTGTTCCCGGCATCGGCGTCAAGACGGCGGCGCAACTGATTCAGGAATATGGCGATCTGGACACGCTGCTGGCGCGCGCGGGTGAAATCAAACAGCCCAGGCGCCGCGAAAGCCTTCTGGAACATGCTGAAATGGCGCGCATCAGCCGTGATCTGGTGCGGCTGCGCGATGATGTTGTGACGGATACTGATATTGACGCCATGACCATCCGGCATCCCGATCCTGCGCAATTGCTGGGCTTTCTCACAGACATGGAGTTCAGCACGCTGGCGCGCCGTATTGGCGCAGAGATGCGCGTGGAAGTTCCGCAACCAACAGCAATCGCGCCTGCTGATGCTGTGGCGCATATTGTGCCGCAGGGCGAACGCGGCGCTCCTGGCGCGACAATCCCCGGGCTGGATGCGCGCATTGATCCGTATACGTATGAAACCATTGTCAGCATGGAAGCGCTGGACCGCTGGATCGCTGCGGCATTCAAGGCTGGAACTGTTATCGTTGATACGGAAACCAATTCGCTGGATGCGATGCGCGCCGATCTGGTGGGAATTTCACTTTCAACCGCACCCGGCAAGGCCTGTTATATTCCGGTTGGGCATACGGGGCCGGATGGGGACGGCGCATTGTCACTTGGCGGTGGCGCACCGGCGCAACTGGCCCGCGATCAGGTGCTGGCGCGTTTGCGGCCCCTGTTCGAAGATCCCGGTGTGCTGAAGGTCGGGCAGAATCTGAAATATGACATGCTGGTGCTGTCACGCTACGATGTGCGCCTGACGCCGATTGATGACACCATGCTGCTATCCTATGCGCTGGATGCGGGATTGCATGGCCACGGCATGGATGAATTATCCAAACTGCATCTGGGCCACACGCCGATTGCGTTCAGGGAAGTGACGGGTACCGGCAAGGAAAAGCGCACGTTCGACCGGGTGCCGCTGGACAGGGCGACCGCATATGCCGCCGAAGACGCGGATGTTACCGGGCGTCTGTTTCATATTCTGAAACCCCGGCTGATTGCCGAACATATGAGCGCCATGTATGAAACGCTGGAACGTCCGCTGGCGCCGGTGCTGGTCGAAATGGAGCGCGCGGGCATCAGGGTGGATGCGCCCTTTCTGGCGCGCCTGTCGTCGGAATTTGCACAGCGCATGGCGGAATATGAGGATCAGATTTATTCCCTGGCGGGCGAGAAATTCAATGTCGCGTCCCCCAAGCAGCTTGGTGAAATCCTGTTTGGCAAGCTGGGCATGGCGGGCGATAGAAAAACCAGGGGCGGCGATCAGTCCACCGGCGCGGATGTGCTTGAAACGCTGGCCGCACAGGGCCATGATCTGCCCGCGCGTGTGATTGACTGGCGCCAATTGTCCAAACTCAGGGGAACCTATACCGAAGCGCTTCAGGGGCATATCAATCCCGAAACCGGGCGTGTGCATACATCCTATTCAATGGCCTCGACATCGACCGGGCGGCTGTCGTCCAACGATCCGAATTTGCAGAATATTCCCATCCGCACCGAAGAAGGCCGCAAACTGCGCGAGGCGTTTATCGCAAGCCCCGGTCACAAACTGATCAGCGCCGATTACAGCCAGATCGAGTTGCGCATTCTGGCCGAGATCGCCAATATTGATGCGCTGAAACAGGCCTTTGCCAGAGGCGACGATATTCACGCCATCACGGCAAGCGAGATGTTCGATGTCCCCGTAAAGGATATGGACCCCGCCATCCGGCGGCGCGCCAAGGCAATTAACTTCGGCATTATTTATGGCATTTCGGCTTTCGGCCTGGCCAATCAGTTGCGCATCCCCCAGGGCGAGGCGCAGCGTTATATCGCGGCCTATTTTCAGAAATTTCCGGGCATTCGCGCCTATATGGATGAGACCAAAAAAATCTGCCGCGATCAGGGTTATGTGACGACGCTGTTCGGGCGCAAAATTCATTTTCCCGGCATCAATCAGAAAAATCCCGCACACCGCGCATTCAGTGAACGCGCCGCAATCAATGCGCCCATTCAGGGATCAGCGGCGGATATTATCCGCCGCGCCATGATCCGTATTCCCGATGCGTTGCGCGCCGCGCGTCTGAATGCGCGCATGCTGTTGCAGGTGCATGATGAACTGGTGTTCGAGGCGCCCGAGGCAGAGATCGCGCAAACCCTGCGTGTGGTCACGCGGGTGATGGAACAGGCCGCCATGCCGGCACTGGCGCTGTCAGTGCCTCTGACAGTTGACGCCAAGGCCGGCGATAATTGGGGGCAGGCGCATTGAAATTGTTTACGCCGCGTGGCGGCCAAGCACCGATTCAGGGTCAATGCCCGCATCATGCAACATGGTGCGCAGTTCCTCGACTTTTGTGGAGACTTCGGAATCCGCGCTATTGCCCAGATAATTTTTCAGGGCGCCGGGTTGCTGTATAAATCCCAGGGCTAGGCGTTGCGCCGTATCGCGGGATTTACCCCGGGTCAGGATATTTGCAGATGCAAGCTTCAGCAACGCCAGGGATTTATTCAGCGGGTTATCCTGACCACTGATAACGCGGTCAAACAATTTATTGGTTTCAATGATTGCAAAACATATTGTGTCCATCTGCTGGGAAATTAATTGTTTACGGGGCGCATCCAGTTCCGATTGTGCAACCCTGTTTTGCAGATCACACAGCAGCCGTAACCGGTTGGATACGGGCACTTCCGCGGACATAAAATATTGATTGAAAACAGGGGCTTCCAGCATCGCCAGCAAAATGGCGGTAAGCTTGCGCTTGTTTTTATCGCCAACGATATTATCACCGATATATAGCAGGCGCTCCGCCTTTTCGGCGGGATTTTCGGCCTCACCCAGATAGGCGTCAAGCGCATCGGGCGATATCAGGCGCTCAGATCGCGTACGAAATGCCGCCAGGACTTCATCATTGGGAATAAGATTACCACAGGCGAGCGCAACCTTTGACGCCAGACGGCGCAAAAATTTAACTTCCACAGCCAACGAATCCTGCGTAAGCCGTTTTGGCCCTTCCAGCTCCGTCAAAACCCGGCGGATGATTGCTGTCCGGGTTTCGGGAAGCTCGCCCGCGCCAAAATGAAAGTTAAGCGAAGCAAGGCCGGGAGAGGTGATTTCCTCGTCTTTTAGCAGGCCGCTGGAAAGTTCGACCATCCGCTGCAGGGCGCCGCCCAGATCCTTCTGTTCACCCACCACATCCTTGATGGCTGAGGATGAGGATAATATTTCCGACACATAGCCATCGATAATATTAAGACAGAATTTACGTAAAGTAGAATCATCATGGGGAACGTCCTTGATGAACTCCAGCATGACCACAAGCTTGCTATCCCAGTCGTTGCAATTCTGAAGACATGCAGTGATGGCGGAATTCAGCAGATATTCGCATCTGGGGTCGCCAACAAGCTGACGCGCCAGTTCACCGATAGTTTTATTTTTTAATGATGGTATGCGCTTTTTATCCCGGTCCACATAGACCATCACCATGGCGTCGCTAACCAGCTTGTGCAGTATTTTTACGCGCTCGCCTACGGTGCCTGCGCCCGCCTGCGCCTGCGAAATGGCCATTTTTTGCACGGCTGCCTGCAACACCGTGCCGGTGCTTTCCAGCATATCAAGATTAACCGGGCTATGCAGCAGTTCAAGCGAGGTAATTTTCCAGCGGTTCAGGCTATCCTGCAGCAGGCGGACAATTGTTTTGCGCGCCTCATATGAATAAAGATCAAGTGGCCGAAAACACGGGAGTGCCTCAAAAGAATCTGTTTTGCCGGCGTTCGGACGGGCGTCGCCGCAGTCACCTTCCTGGAAGATGCGCACGGACAGATAATTGCCATCAGCCCCGAGGGTTTCTTTCATTACCTGTACGGCGGCGCCCCCGCCCGCAAGCTCTTTTGCCTGCTTGAGCGCCTTATCGCGCAACTCCATAGCGCCGTAAAACTGCCATTTTCCACGCGGGGGCTTGATATGGATTTCGTAATGTATCTGGCCGCTTGACATACCTAGCCTCTATATTTAGTCCGGCTGGCATAATAACCCGGGTGCGTTAATGCCGGATGAATATGCGCAGAAGAAATAAAAACCATATAAATTCTGGTATTGGGTAAAAGTATGGTTAACCGGAACATCCGGGTCGGGACGACGGCATTATGCCTGATCTTAAGCCGCGCGGCCGCACGGGCAGGCGGATGGAGGCGTCGTGCCGTGAATTTTTCGCCCGGCTTGCGCACGCACTGAAAATATGCCTTTTTCGTTTGATCTGATATTATGCGCGGACAGAAAAATGAAGGGGAGCAGGGGAAATGCGGCTGACAGTGCCACGGGTTAAGCCATTGCAGGATAATGAACTTAACGCCGAACAGCAGGAAATCATGAAGCCATTGGCGCGCAATGGCCAGGTGTTCAATATTTTCCGATCCATGATCCATCATCCGGTGCTGTTCAAAAGCTGGCTGACTTTTGCCAATTATGTTCTGAGCAAGCGTAGCAGCATTTCGGCGCGCGACCGCGAAATTGCGATTCTGCGCATTGGCTGGCTGTGCAGGGCGGAATATGAATGGGCGCAGCATGTGATCATCGGCAAGGCGGCGGGCATCACGGACGAAGAAATTGACCGTATCGCCGCTGGGCCAGACGCCCCCGGCTGGGACGCCTTTGACGCCGCCATCGTGCGCGCCGCCGATGAACTGCATAAAGACAAAATCATCAGCGATGCGACCTGGGCCAAATTGTCCGAGCGCTATAACGAAGCACAGCGTATGGATCTGGTGTTTGCAATCGGCCAGTATAATCTGGTGTCAATGGCGCTAAATACATTTGGGGTGCAACTGGACCCTGGCCTCAAGGGTTTCAAGAAATAATGGATGCAGCGGCTTTTTTTAATAGCGTCGAGGCCCGCAGCCGCCGCATCGAAACCGCCTGCGGCGATGGCCGCATGGTGTGGCGCATCTGGGGCGAAGGCGCGCCGCTGGTGTTTATCCATGGCGGGGCCGGGGCGTGGTCGCACTGGATACGCAATATTCCGGAATTTGAAACGGATCGCATGGTGATTGCACCGGATCTGCCCGGCCTTGGCGATTCTGCGTCACCCCCCAAACCCTATTCACCCGAAAGCATAGCGGAGATCGCCGCCAATGGCCTGCATCAGGTGCTGCCGACGGGTGTGCCGTTTGACATGGCGGGCTTTTCATTTGGCGGCATGATCAGTGGCCTGATGGCCAGGCTGCATGGCGCGCGGGTGCGCACGCTGACATTGATGGGACCGAGCGGGCTGGGCGGGCAATTTGGCAATATCCGGCCGCCGGTAAAACTGCCGCTAAGCGGAACGCCAGAGCAAATGGCAGCCGCGCACCGGCATAATCTGGCGGCAATCATGCTGCATGACCCGGCAAAAATTGATGATATCGCCATGCATATGCAGGCGGTAAATGCGCCCCGCACCCGGATTCTTAGTCCCGAACATGCGCTGAGTGAAAAACTTCTGAATGCGTTGCGCGAAATTCCCGCCAGGGTGTGCAGCATCTGGGGTGAATTTGATATTTCATCGCCCTATCTGGAACACCGGCGCGATGTGATTGCCAGCGTTCATCCAGAGGCGGAGTTTCACATTGTTCCGGGTGCTGGCCATTGGGTGCAGTATGAAGCGGCGGATGTAACCAATGCCATTTTGAGAAAATTTATCGCATGAATGAAAATGCCGTCTATGATTATGTGATCGTAGGCGCCGGTTCGGCGGGTTGCGTGCTGGCCAACCGGCTGAGTGAAGACCCGAAGGTCAGCGTGCTGCTGCTGGAGGCGGGGCCAAAAGACCGTAATCCGATGATCCATCTGCCCGCGGGCTTCGTCATGACGCTGAAAGACCCGAAGGTCAACTGGCTGTATGAAACCGAACCGGAACCTGGCGCGAATAATCGCTCTATTGTCTGGCCGCGCGGCAAGGTGCTGGGGGGATCGTCCTCCATCAATGGTCTTTTATATGTACGCGGACAGACACAGGATTATGACCGCTGGGCGCAACTGGGAAATAAGGGTTGGGCATGGGATGATGTCGAACCGTATTTCAGAAAATCCGCCGATCATGCTGAACCCGGCGCGCTGCATGGTGTGGGGGGCGCGCTTGCGGTGTCTGTGACGCCGGACCGGCATCCCATCAGCGACGCCTTCATCGCTGCGGGTGAACAGCTTGGCATTCCGCGACGCGATGATCTGAACGGGCTGGATCAGGAAGGCATCGGCTATTACCATATGACGGCGCGCAACGGCCTGCGGGTCAGCACGGCGAAGGCGTTTCTGAAGCCCATCCGTGCACGGCGCAATCTGACCGTTGCAACAGATGCGCTGGCGTTCCGGATTTTCCTTGAAGACGCAATGGCAAGCGGGGTGGCCTATAACCAGGGCGGTCAGCAGTGTTACGCCAAAGCGGGACGCGAGGTGTTGCTGTGCGGCGGGACGGTTAATTCACCACAATTATTGCAGCTATCAGGTATTGGTCCCGCAAACTTGCTGCGCGCGCATGGTATTGAAGTTGTGAAAGACCTGCCCGGTGTGGGTGAAAACCTTCAGGATCATTATGTAGTTGGCTGCGCCTATCGGGCGACCCAACCGATTACGGCAAATGAATTGACGCGCGGCCTGCCACTGCTGCGCGAAGCTGTGAAATGGGCGGTGTCGCGGCGCGGCGTGCTGGCCATGAGTGCGGCGCATATTGGCGCATTTGTAAAGACACGGCCGGAACTCGACAGCCCCGATGTGCAATACCATATTCTGCCCGCCAGCATGACGCAGAATATCGGATCCGGTAAAATGGATCTTGATCCATTTCCCGGCATAACCTGCGCGCCCTGCCAGTTGCGTCCCGAAAGCCGGGGTTCCATTCACATCAAATCTTCCATACCCACGCAATATCCGGCAATACGCGCAAATTATCTTTCAGCCAGACTGGATCAGGAAACTGTTGTGGAAAGTCTGAAAATCGCGCGGCGCCTGTTTAACGCAGCGCCGCTTGACGCCTTTCGTGGCGCGGAACTGGAGCCGGGCGCGGATGTGCAAAGCGATGATGAATTGCTGGCCTTCGCCCGCGAACGCGGCAACACGATCTATCATCCGGTGGGCACCTGCAAAATGGGCAGTGATCCGATGGCGGTGGTGGATGCGCAATTGCGCGTGCATGGGATACAGAATTTACGGGTGATCGACGCCTCGATCATGCCCAATCTGGTGTCGGGCAATACCAATGCGCCGGTTATCATGATTGCTGAAAAAGCCGCGGACATGATCAAGGCGGCGGCGCGGCGGCAGTAACAAAAAGGAAAATCTTATGTTGAAAGTTGCATACGAAGATCTGCCCGGCCTTGCAGGCAGGGAAATAGGCGTCTCTGACTGGGTGCGGCTTGACCAGGCCAAGGTCAACCAGTTTGCCGATGCGACCGGCGATCATCAATGGATCCATGTCGATGTGGAACGCGCCAGGCGCGAAATGGCCACCGGCGGAACCATCGTGCATGGCTATTTCACTTTGTCGCTGATCCCCAAATTCATGTTCGAACTGCTGGAAATCACCGGCATCAGCCAGATGATCAATTATGGCGCCAACAAGGTGCGTTTCACCAATATGGTGCCAACCGGCTCGAACGTGCGCGGAAGGCTGAAAGTGATGTCTGTGGAACCGAAGGGCAAGGCGACCACCATGAACTATGAAATGGTGCTGGAAATCGAGGGCCAGGAACGCCCCGCCTGCATCGCCGAGGTCATCATGATGGCGTTTCCTTGAAATATTAAGCGCTCTCCCGATATAGTATCGACCGTACCGTTTGAATAAGGAAGGCCGGGTTTTCCAAATGGGCATTGCGCGTGCGACACTTACATTGGCCAGTCCGGTCCGGCGTGACCTGGCGCCCATTGAGGCGCTTGCGCTGGCGGATACAGGGGCAATGCATTTATGCATCCCGGAACATGTCGCCATTCAGTTGGACCTGAAAGAGCTGGAGAAGCGCGAGGTTACCCTTGCAGACGGATCAAAAAGACTTGTGTCCTATGTTGGCCCTGTTGAAGTGCATTTTGTGAACCGGAGTTGTTATGTTGGCGCAATGGTGCTGGGTGACGAAGTATTGCTGGGCGCGATCCCGATGGAGGACATGGACCTGATCGTGCGTCCAATGACCCGGGAAGTTCTGGTTAACCCGAATAGTCCGAATGTGCCTTCTTCACTGGCCAAGGGGTTGCTGCGTTAAGGCTATTCAAGGATGGCGTTTCCTTGAAATTTTCATGCGGGTTCCCTTATACTGGGGGCAGGCAGGTATTTGGAAGGAAGGCTGGGACATGGCGGACGGCGGACAGGAAAATAAACCCAAAGTGGTGAAGACCGATGCGGAGTGGAAGCAGCAGCTAACCCCGCTGCAATATAATGTCACGCGCAAGGCGGGGACCGAGCGCGCCTTCAGTGATAATGGCCATGATAATAAGGAGCAGGGCCTGTATCGCTGCATCTGCTGCGGCACGCCACTGTTTCCATCGGACACCAAATATAATTCCGGCACCGGCTGGCCCAGCTTTTTTGCGCCCATCGATAAAGATGCGGTTGGTTTTCGCGAAGATCGCGGCCTGTTTTCCCGGCGCACCGAAGTGATCTGCGCCACCTGCGATGCGCATCTGGGCCATGTGTTCGAAGACGGCCCCAAGCCCACGGGCCTGCGCTTCTGCATGAATGGGGCGGCGCTGAAATTCGAAAAGGAATAGGCGCGATCTGCCTGCGCTATTCATCGCCCATGCGCAGGGCGGCGATGAATGCCTCTTGCGGGATTTCCACCTTGCCGAACTGGCGCATGCGTTTCTTGCCGGCCTTTTGCTTGTCCAGCAGCTTGCGTTTGCGCGTCGCGTCGCCGCCATAGCATTTGGCGGTTACGTCTTTGCGCATGGCGGAAATGGTTTCGCGCGCCACCACGCGCCCGCCAATCGCCGCCTGAATGGGGATTTTGAACATGTGGCGCGGGATCAGATCCTTCAGCCGTTCGCAAATGTCGCGGCCGCGCATTTCGGCGCGCCCGGCATGCACAATCATGGATAGCGCATCGACGGGTTCTTCGTTCACCAGAATCGACATTTTCACCAGCTTGCCCGGTTCATAGGCGTCAATTTCATAATCAAAACTGGCATAGCCACGGCTGACCGATTTCAGCCGGTCATAAAAATCAAACACCACTTCGTTCAGCGGCAAATGATAAACCACCATCGCGCGCGCGCCCGCATAGGTAAGCTGTTTCTGCACGCCGCGCCGGTCCTCGCATAATTTCAGAATGGCGCCCAGATATTCATCCGGCACCAGAATGGTTGCGGTGATCCACGGCTCTTCAATATGTTCGATGCGCACCGGATCGGGCATGTCCACCGGATTATGCACTTCGATTTTGCTGCCATCCAGAAGCTGCACCTTATAGATCACGCTGGGCGCGGTGGTGATCAGCTCCAGATTGAACTCGCGTTCCAGCCGCTCGGTGATCACTTCGAGGTGCAGCAGGCCCAGAAAGCCGCAGCGAAAGCCAAAGCCGAGCGCCGCGCTCGATTCCATTTCATATTCGAAGCTGGCGTCATTGAGGCGCAGCTTGCCCAGGCTGTCGCGCAATTCTTCAAACTGCGCCGCATCGACCGGGAACAGGCCGCAAAAGACGACGGGTTGCGCGGCGCGAAAACCTGGCAGCGCCGTCGCTGTGGGGCGCTTGTCATCGGTAATGGTGTCGCCCACGCGGGTGTCGGCCACCTGTTTGATATTGGCGGTAATAAAGCCAATTTCGCCGGGGCCAAGCTCATCGACCAGTTTCTGCGCGGGTGTAATCACGCCCACCCGGTCCGCCGTATAAACGCCATCGGTGGCCATCAGGCGGATGCGCATGCCCTTTTTCAGGGTGCCCTCAATCACCCGCACCAGAATCAGCACACCCAGATAGGTGTCGTACCAGCTATCCACCAGCAGGGCCTTTAGCGGCGCATCCGGCCCGCCGGGGCTGACGGGGGGCGGCAGGCGGGTGACAATCGCCTCCAGCACACTATCGATGCCGATGCCTGTCTTGGCGGAAATTTCCAGCGCATCGCTGGCGTCAATGCCGATCACATCCTCGATCTGCTGGCGTATGCGTTCCGGCTCGGCGGCGGGCAGGTCGATCTTGTTCAGCACCGGCACGATTTCGTGGTTGGCGTCCATCGCCTTATAGACATTGGCCAGGGTCTGCGCCTCGACGCCCTGACTGGCGTCCACCACCAGCAGCGAGCCTTCACACGCCGCCAGCGACCGGCTGACCTCATAGGCAAAGTCCACATGCCCGGGCGTATCCATCAGGTTCAGCACATATGTTTCGCCGTCCTTGGCCTTGTAATTCAGCCGCACGGTCTGCGCCTTGATGGTGATGCCGCGCTCGCGCTCCAGCTCCATGCTGTCCAGCACCTGCTCCTTCATCTCGCGCGCAGCCAGGCCCCCGCACACCTGAATCAGCCGGTCCGCCAAAGTGGACTTGCCATGATCAATATGGGCGATGATGGAGAAATTACGAATATGCGATAATTTTGTCATGTATCCGGGCTTTTAGCACCGATGGCGGGTTTGGCCAAGGGGTGTTGTCATCTACAAAATCTCCCAAAACTCATTCGCCAGGCCATATTTCCGGCTCTTTTTCGCGGCATCGGCGACAAGCAGAAATCCATCCTCGACCCAGGCGCTTAAAAGATTGCGGGCGGTGCGCTGGGAAATGCCGAACAGTTCTGCGATATCCTGGCTGGTGATGGTGTCATTCGTACGGAACAGTTCCAATGCCTTGCGCTGGCGCGGGTCCAGCCTGCGTAATGCCGTGGCGTGATCCCGCGCGCCTGCGCCCGCCGCCTCCAGGGCGCGCTTTTGCACATTCTCAAAACTGTCGGCCACGCCGTCGCAGAAATATTCGATCCATCTGGTAATGTCTGCCTGCGCCCTTCCATCGTAATAATTGTGCGTGGGGCCGATGGTCAGCGCCTGATAATAGGCGTCGAGATTTCGCGCATAATATTCTTCCAGCGAATACAGCCCCTTCAGATCATATCCGCCCAGATGCAGGACAAGCGTGGTCAGCAGCCGCGCGCTTCTGCCATTGCCGTCATAATAGGGATGAATGGTGGCGAATTGATAATGCGCGATGGCGGCGCGCAAGGGACAGGGCAGGCCGTCAGCGCCGGATGTTTTGATCCACACAACCATTTCCCGCATCAGTTGCGGCACGTCTTTGGCTTTCGGCGGCATGTAGATAATGCCGCGCGTCCGGCTATCGCGGATAACATTCTGGCCGTCACGATAGGGGGCAGGCCGGGCCTTGCGCCGTCCACCCGCCATCACCAGCGCCTGTAGCGTCTGGATATGGATTTCCGTCACTGGCAGGCGCGCGGCGGCGATCTGTTCGGCCTTTTCAAGGGCGGCGTAATATCCAAGCACCTCCTTTTCATCACGCTCCCGGCCCGGGAAATGTTCCCTCTGCCCAATGGTTTTGAAGACCTGTTCCTGTGTTAGCCGGTTCCCCTCGATGAAGGTGGAATAATGGGTGGAAAACAACCGCGCCGTTTCCCGCAGGCTGGCGATTACGGACGGTGTAACCGGTAAATTCTGGACAGCCTGTCTGGCCGCCTCCACACGCATCAAGGCATTGGCGGTTTTGGCGGTGATCAGGAATTTTGGCGCAAAAACCATGACACCATAATAACGGCAGTTTCACGGAAGTTTTTATTGCCGTTAAACTACCGTTAAACTGCCGTTAAAGCAAGAATGCCGGTTTTGGCCCCCGCCCCCTTGATCCGGATCAAAAACGTTCTACATATAAGCATACGGCGCCAGATCGGGCCGTAACCTTCAGTCGCTGGATGCCCTTATGGGATCCGGGCTGTCAATGTCGCTTACAGGAGGACTTGACCCCATGTCACATGTATCGCTTTTTTCCAGCCCGCTTTTGCTTGGTTTTGATCGCGTCGAACGTATGCTTGACCGTGTCGCCAAATCTGCCAATGACGGCTATCCTCCGTATAATATTGAACAGATTGGCGAACATAGCCTGCGCATCAGCCTTGCGGTTGCGGGCTTCACGCTGGATCAGCTTACCGTCAGTCTGGAGGACAATCAGTTGACCGTTCGCGGCAAGCAGGTCGAGGAACCGGGCCGGGTCTATCTGCATCGGGGCATTGCGTCGCGCCAGTTTCAGCGCAGCTTTGTGATTGCCGAAGGCATCCAGGTCAGCGCCGCGCGGCTGGATAATGGTCTGCTGCATATTGAATTGCAGCGTCCAAAACCCGCCAGCGTGACGCGCAACATCGAAATCACCAATAGCCAGCCCAATGGCGGCCAGGCCCATAGTGGCGCAGCCCAACAGATCGACGCCACAACCGTCGATCCGCAATAAATATGGCTGAAAGGAACCAGACAGATGAATAATCAGAATGAGGAAAACAACAGCACGCCAACGGATGCAACCGTGGCAGCGGCCGTAACGCTGCTGCCGGGGTCGATGGTCTATATAAAGGCCATTGATTCTTCGCAGGTGCAGGGATTACAGGGGGTTCCGCCTGGAACCATCGTATATGCCATCCACTCGGAGGCAGGTGCGCCGCTGGCGGTGCTGGGCAATCGGGATGCGGCTTTTTATGCCGCGCGTCAGCACAATATGCTTCCGGTAAGCGTGCACTGATAACGCAATGAAATCGCCGTCGGCTACATGCCGGCGGCGATCATGTCCTCGTCGATACGGTCGATGAAATCCTTGCCCCAGTTGATAGCGTAATGCAGATCACCGGTAAATTCGGTGACGCAGGCCGCCTGAAGCATGGCGGTTTCCTGATCTTGCGCGATGATGATCTTGGCGTTGAATTCGCCAGCCTGGTAAATCACTAGAAACTGCCCGCCCGTAGGTAACGCCAGAATCAGGATGTGGGATCCCGAATCGTTGCGCAATTCTGACAGGACAAGGGGTGTGATTGATGCTTCCTGGCCATCATCCATCGCATCCTCCTGGTCATCAATCCAGGTCAGGTAATGATCGGCCACAGACTGATTCTCCATCACCAGGTCCAGCAGAGTCGCGCTGATATCTATGAACCGGTAGATAAAGGTGTCTTTCATTAAATCGCCGGACCAGCTTAATGGTTCCACTCCAGGCGCCTGGCTATTCATAAGGCCTCCAATTGGTTATATCGCAGATATTCGCAGGACCGAAACCATGTCCTATATGGATAACAGGTGTCAGAATAAGGCCGATAAGGTTAATGCATTGTTGCGGGCGGGCCTTATTTTCAACGCTTTACAAATTTACTTTTCAAACTGGTTGAAGGTGGTTACAGGCCCTACATCCATGGTGGTGTCCTGGTGACAATTCGCGGCGTCCATGCCAGCCTCAAATGCAAGGGAAAATTTTAATGAAATCAGCGCCACCGTCTGGCCTGCCGCACCGCACCCTGGGCCCGGTCTCTGATCTGGAGCGCCATTTGCCTTCGGAATGGTGGCGCACTTTGTTTACGGCGGTCTATCTGCAAACCGATGGCGATGTGGTGGAAAATGACGCCAACACCAAACAGGAAATTGATTTTCTGCTGGCTGCGGCGGCGCTGGAGCCAAATGATAAAATTCTTGATCTGTGTTGCGGGCAGGGCCGCCATAGCCTGGAGCTGGCGCGCCGGGGCTTTCGCCATATTACCGGCATTGACCGCTCGCGCTATCTGATCCGTCTGGCGCGCCGCCGGGCCAGGGCCAGCGGCTTTGACATACGTTTCCGCGAGGGTGAGGCGCGCAAGATTATGGCGCCCGAAAGCGGCTATGACTGCGTCATGCTGCTGGGCAATTCGTTTGGATATTTTGACCGCGAGGAAGACGATCTTGCCGTGCTGTCGGCTATCAAGCGCGCCCTGCGCAGCCAGGGGCGGCTGATCATCGATCTGACCGATGGCGACTGGATGCGCACCCATTTCGAAGCGCGATCCTGGGAATGGATTGATGAGAGCCAGTTTGTCTGCCGTGAACGCTCCCTGTCATCGGACGGGGACCGGCTGATTTCGCGCGAAGTGGTGGTGCATGCCGAAAAAGGCGTGATTGCAGATCAGTTTTATGCCGAACGGCTCTATTCGCGTTCGCGCATCGAGGATCTGCTGACCCGCGCGGGTTTCAGGAACACCCATATTCATGGCGAGGTCGAGGCGCTTTCCACCCGTGGTGCCGATCTGGGCATGATGGCGCGCCGTTTGTTCATCACTGCGCACGCGCCGGAAAGACCGGTAACGCGCCGGACCGGTGGCGTGCTTATTCCCGAAGTCACGGTGCTGATGGGCGATCCGCGTTTGCCGGACAGTGTGAAATTAACGGGCGCCTTCAATGCGGAAGATTTTGAGACCATTGCGCGCCTGAAAACGGCCTTGCTGGAAGTGCCGGGGTATAAATTTTCCTATATCGACAATCACAGCACGCTGTGGAACGCGCTGCGGGAGCAGCGTCCGAAATTTGTGCTGAACCTGTGCGACGAAGGCTTCAATAATGATGCGCTGATGGAGCTGCATGTGCCCGCAGTTCTGGAAATGCTGAATATTCCCTATAGCGGCTCGGGGCCAGCGGCGCTTGGCCTGTGTTACAATAAATCACAGGTGCGCGCGATTGCAGCTTCCTGCGATGTGCCGGTGCCGCTGGAAACCTATTTCGGCGC
>Ga0209893_1000043_pt1 | contig 28599 bp, 30 predicted proteins | sample GWRWT3_25Nov14_FD_187190 | JGI IMG/M metagenome (GOLD analysis project Ga0209893, IMG submission 187190) | Sand microcosm microbial communities from a hyporheic zone in Columbia River, Washington, USA - GW-RW T3_25-Nov-14 (SPAdes) (version 2) | ecosystem: Engineered > Artificial ecosystem > Sand... | reverse complement strand
TGTGTTAAGCCTGCCGCCAGCGTTCGTTCTGAGCCAGGATCAAACTCTCAAGTTTGATCGCTCTGCTAAAACGTACTTCTTGACGAGGTTCCACTATCTCAACCCACAGCGACAAGTCGCCATGAATCAAGCAGTAGCACCTATATTATCTAGAAACGTAGTTAGCAGTATATCTTCAACGAGCATACCGCCGCCCACGTTTCCCTTCCTAAACCACAATGTCAAATAGCGCGCATGGCCTATCATCTTGCGATGAATCCATGCCTCAAAGCGAAACCAGCCCCATCGCGTGCAATTGAGCCGCGCTGTTGGGCCAGATTTACCGAGAGCACCGGAGACCGGTAAGCGACCGCTATGTGCACTTTATTATCTGGTCCGTCAAGCCCTTACGGGTTTTTAGGCGCCTCAGAATTTGAGGCAGACACCAGAGAAGAAAGCGCCGTAGCGGGGCCAATCAGCCTCGCGATGACCGCTATATAGATCGGCTCAATCCGCTGAGTCAACAGCCATTACGTTTTTTTTTCAATTTAGATATATTTAGCCGCGCCTGCCGTCTGAATTGGCGGATTACTGCCCCCCATTGGAACTTTTTCTATGTGTCTTGCCTTTGCCAAAATCAAACTATCTTTCATTTCTCGTTATATTCATCATCTTCATTTTATCTTAACCCATTCCCAAGATCGTTCAGAACGCCACATTATCGCCATAGAGATTGGTTAATTAATCGCGGCTAATCGCCATGGCACATTGACGCGCCGTGCTTTGGCGGGCATTTTAACTACGTTTTCGTGCGGTCAGATGCGTGATTCGTGAATTCGCCCAACAAAACAGGGCAAAGGTCACGCACTGGAAAAACATGAGGGGAATAGTCGCCATGGCATCCAGCCAGGACGAAAAGGCATATCCAAAGCGCCCGCAAGGGTCAGTTACACATCGCAACACTCCCAGGGGACAGGCCGGCATAACGGCCAAACCGGCGCAAAAACTTCCCTTTGGCGCAGTATTACTACCTGTAATCGCGCTTGCAACATTCGGACAGATTGCCTCATTCGACCGTCTTTCGGTCCATTTTCCCGCGCTGTTTTCGTATGAAACGCAAGGCCCCGCCTATCCAGCCGCCCCCGTGGTTTCGGAAATTTTGCCCCCCCTGACTGCAATGAAAACGGCCCCTGGCAAAGTCGCATCCGGGCGTTTTCCGCTGGGCGCGCAAACCATGACGGTCACCAGGGGCGACACACTGCAAAGCCTCCTGACCAAAGGTGGCGCATCCTGGGACGAGGCGGCGCAGGCCGTGGCAGCCATCAAAAAATTCTTTGATCCGCGTGATCTGCATGTTGGCCAGCAGCTAAGCGTGATTCTGGCGCCGACAAAAAATGCAGACACCGTACATGCGGCGCAGAGCGCACAACTGGCCGGCGTATCGATTGTAGCCGATGTAGATCGCATGGTCGTCGCCAGACGCAAGGAAAATGGCGGCTTTGCCAGCCAGGAAGTTGTGCGCCCGCTTACGCAGACAAGCCGCTTAGTCAGTGCACAGATTGAATCCAGCCTGTTTGAATCTGCGCTGGCCGCGAAGATCCGTCCCGAAATTATCGTCGAGATGATTCGTCTGTTCAGCTATGACGTCGACTTTCAGCGCGACATCCAGCCCGGCGACAGCTTTGATGTTCTGTATGATCGCGACATGGATGAAAATGGCCGCGTGGCGCGCACCGGCGCCATCCGCTATGCAGCGCTGACGATTGGCAATGAACGCAAGGAACTGTTCCGCTTTGCGCCCGGTGGTGACGCAGAACCGGAATATTTCGACCAGAATGGTCATGGCGCGCAAAAAGCGCTGATGAAAACGCCGGTGGACGGCGCAAAACTTTCATCGCGCTTTGGCATGCGCAAACATCCGATTTTGGGCTATACCCGCATGCATAAAGGCTTGGATTTCGCCACCGCAACCGGCACGCCGGTCATGGCGGCCGGCCAGGGCTTTGTCGAAATGGCAGGCTGGAATGGCGCCTATGGAAAATATATCCGTATACGTCATAATGATGGATACAGCACCGCATATGGGCATCTGTCCGGCTTCGGCAAGGGCATTCGCAAGGGAATGCGCGTCAAACAGGGCCAGATCATCGGCTATACCGGATCAACCGGGCGTTCCACCGGCCCCCATCTGCATTACGAAGTGCTGGCCTATGGCAAACAGGTCAACCCGCAAAGCATGAAACTGCCAACCGCACAGGCGCTATCGGGCAGCGAGCTGATGCAATTCAGAAAACTGCGTGACGCTGTCGGCAAAGAACGTGCGGCGCTGGCGCAAAAACCCCCGGAAACCGCCAGTCTGCGTTAGCCTCCTATCCGATCTGATTGAATCATTCATTCGTTGCTACCCCCTCACCCAAACCCTCTCCCCTTGTGGGAGAGGGTTTGGGTGAGGGGGACAAATATCGGTTAAGAGGCCAGGGCGCGCATCGCAAGCCGCGTGGGGCCCCTACCCGCCCGGCGCCAGTTCGGCCAGCAGCGTATCATCGGCCATCTGGCCACCGCCGGGCGGGATCGCCTGAATGCAGACATGGCTTGCGCCAGCCTGAAAATGTGCATCAATCCGTTCGCGGATTTTTTTGGCGTCGCCCCAGGCCACAATCGCATCCGTCACCCGGTCGCTTTTGTCATCAATTTCCTGCGCGCTATAACCCAGCCGCAATAAATTATTCCGGTAATTGGGCAGCGCCAGATAAAAACCGATGGTCCTGCGCGCCACATCGCGCGCCCTGACCGGATCACTTTCGCGCAGCGCCATTTGTTCCACGCACAGCATCGGACCCGCGCCCAGAATTTTGCGCGCCTGCGCAGTATGTTCAGGCGTCACCAGATAGGGGTGCGCGCCCGCCGCATGGGTTTTCGCCAGTTCCAGCATTTTCGGGCCAAGCGCCGCAATCACCGTTGGCGGCGCCTCGGCGGGCGGTACGGCGCTATAGGGCGCGCCGCCTTTCATGGCTTCCAGATAGGCCTTCATCGTGGCCACAGGCGCACCATAGCTGTGCCCGCGCACCCCTTCGACCAATGGCGCATGCGACACGCCCAGCCCCAGCAGGAAACGCCCGCCCGATTGTTCCGCCAGCGTATTCTGGCCGCTAACCGAGGCGCGCGCGTCTCGCGCATAAATATTGGCGATGCCGGTGGCGACGATCAGTTTTTTGGTGTTGGCCAGCAGCCAGGCCGCATGGGCGAAGGGCTCGCGCCCGGTCGCCTCGGGAATCCACAGCGCGCTATAGCCCCATTTTTCAACCCGTTGGGCGAACGCCGCCGCCTCGGCCGCTGTCATGCCATCGGTAAACTGCCATACACCCAATTTTCCCAACTGCATGCTGTGTTCCTCACTTTGCCTTTTGAATCACTTCGGCCATCTTATCGAGCAGCGGCATGATTGTATCGGCGCCTTCCGACGGCAGCCCGAAAATCACCCGTTTCACACCCGCATCGCCATAGGGTTTGATTTTTTCGGCGTCCGGCGCAACGCCAAATACGGTGATTTCAACCGAATCCGGGTCACGGTCGCATTCGGCTACCATCTGACGGAATTTCGGAATGGCGGCGATGATGTCGCCGCGCCCGGTAATCGGCATCCAGCCATCGCCATATTCCGCCGCACGCCGCGCGCCATGTGGGTAACCGCCGCCCACCAGCACCGGCGGATGCGGTTTCTGCACGGTTTTCGGCCAGGTCATGAACGGCTCGAAATTCACATGCTTGCCATGATATTCCGGCTTGCTCTTGGAGCAGATCAGCTTGATCGCCGCGATGCGTTCGCGCATCACATCCATACGCTCTTCGAATTTTGTGCCATGATCGGCCATTTCCTCGGCATTCCATCCCGCCCCGACACCAAACAGAAAGCGCCCGCCGGAAAGCGTATCCAATGTACAGATTTCCTTGGCCGTCTGGATCGGATCGCGCTGGATCACCAGGCAGATGCCGGTCGCCAGCTTGATCTTTTTCGTCACGGCGGCGGCGGTGGCCAGCGCCACAAATGGATCCATCACATCATAATAGGGTTTGGGCAGCTCCGGCCCGCCCGGCCAGGGTGATTTGCGCGACACGGGAATATGCGAATGTTCCGGGAACCAGATGGATTCTATGCCGCGCGCCTCGGCGGCAACCGCCAGATCGGCGGGGGTAATGGAGTAATCCGTTGGAAACATGGAAATGCCGTACTGCATGTTCGCCTCCCTGATATGTGGCTTATGGTTGCGTAAGGCTAGCACAGCGCCGTACACTTCTGCAAAACAACGATAGCCTGGGAGGACAGCATGGTAGAGGTCGGAATTTTTTGCAGCACCAGCGGCGCAACGCCGCCAGATCAGATAGCAGCCATGGGCCAGGCCATCGAGGAGCGCGGCTTTGCCGCCCTGTGGGTGCCCGAACATGTGCTGTTTTTCGAGGAATATGCCTCGCGCTATCCCTATTCGGAAGATGGCAAGATTTCCGGCTTTCGCCATGGCATGCTGGACCCGTTTATCGCGCTGGCCTTTCTGGCGGCGCACACCAAACGCATTCGTATTGGCACCGCTATCGCGCTGGTGCCGCAACGCCAGCCGATCTATACCGCCAAGGCTGTGTCCGATGTGGATTATCTTTCTGGCGGACGGCTTAATCTGGGTGTCGGCGTGGGCTGGCTGAAAGAAGAGTTTGATGCGCTGGGCATTCCCTTTGCCGATCGTGGCACACGCACCCGCGAATGTATCGAGGTAATGAAGACCCTGTGGTGTGATGAAGTGTCGCAGCATAAGGGCAAACTGTTCACGCTGCCGCCCAGCTTGCAAAACCCGAAGCCGGTGCAAAAACCGCATCCGCCGATTTTCTTTGGCGGCGAAAGCGAGCCTGCATTAAAGCGCGTCGCCGATATTGGGCAGGGCTGGATCGGTGCGGGCCTGATGCCCGAAGACATGCCGCCAAAACTGAAGCGGCTGGACGAATTGCTGGCCAATGCCGGGCGCAGCCGCAAGGATGTTAAAATCTATGTGATGCCCAACGCCCCGGCGCGCGACGCTGACCGCTTCAAACGCTATGAAGATGCGGGTGTTGAACAGGTGGTGCATATGGTGGGCGGGCGCGGGCTGGATGAATTCAAAACCCGGCTTGATGGCATCGCAAAACTGGCGGGAGTGATGGCGTAGCTTAATGCGTCATCGCGCCTGAAGATGCAGGTACCAATAAGCCGCGCAGCGGCGTGGCGATCCAGGAGTCACAAACACAGGCCTTACTGTGAGACTCTGGATTACCGCGTCGCTGCGCTCCTCGCAATGACATTGAGGGTGTCGTGATGCAATCTAAAATCATTCCGTCCCAGCACTGGAAAAAATAAAAATGGAAAACTTCACTCCCGTGAGCTCACTTGTTGGCGGCATGCTGATCGGTGTGTCCGCTGTATTATTCATGCTGCTGAATGGCCGCATTGCGGGCGTCAGCGGCATTGCGGGCGGGCTGATTGCGCCGGTTGCAGGCGATTGGCAATGGCGGCTGGCCTTTGTGCTGGGGCTGATTTGCGGACCGCTAGTGTTTATGGCGCTGGGCGGGCAGTTGCCCGATATTCAGTTTCCGGTTTCATCGACATTTGCGTTGGCGGCGGCTGGACTGATTGTCGGTTTCGGCACGCGGCTGGGGGGCGGTTGCACCAGTGGTCATGGGGTGTGCGGCGTCTCGCGCCTGTCGCCGCGTTCAATCGTGGCAACGGTGGCGTTCATGTTCACCGGATTTGCGACGGTTTATATCATCCGTCATCTGCTGGGGGCGTGACATGAACAAAATTATTTCCGCCTTTGCAGTTGGCATTTTATTCGGCATTGGCCTGACCATTGCCCAGATGGTGAACCCGGCCAAAGTTCTTTCATTCCTTGATCTGGCGGGCAATTGGGATCCTAGCCTGGCCTTTGTCATGGGCGGTGGCGCGGGCGTTGCCGCCATCGGCTATCGCCTGGTGTTGCGCCGTCCGCGCCCCATATTGGCGGAGCTGTTTCAGGTTCCCACGCGCACCGATCTGGATGCGCGGCTGATCCTTGGTGGCGGCCTGTTTGGCATTGGCTGGGGTATTGCGGGCCTGTGCCCCGGTCCGGCGCTGGCGGTGCTGGCGCTGGGGCGCAGCGAGGCGATTATTTTTGTTTTGGCAATGTTCAGCGGCTTTGCCCTGTATGAGCTATATGACCGTATACTGATGAATAAAAAATAAGAAAGGAACAGCAGATGCTGGAAGGCGTAAAAGTCGTTGAACTGGCGACCTATATGGCGGCGCCGTCCGCCGCCATGGTGTTGTCGGACTGGGGGGCCGATGTCATCAAGATCGAAGAGCTTGGCGGCGATCCCGTGCGCAAGGCGTTTCAGGGCGTTTCGCGCAACAAACTGACCGGCAATCCGATGTTCGCGTTTGATAATCGCGGCAAGCGCGGTGTGGCGGTCAATATCCGCGATGCGGCGGGCGCAAAAATCGTGCGTGAAATGATCGGCCAGGCCGATATTTTCATCACCAATGTGCGCCCCGCCGCCCTGCAACGCGCGGGGCTGGATTATGAAACCATCTCGGCTGCAAACCCCCGGCTGATTTACGCCAGCGTCACCGGCTATGGATTACAGGGCGAGGAAACCAACCGTCCCGGTTTTGACATTGTGGCGTTCTGGGCGCGTTCGGGCCTTGCGCGCATGATCGCGCCCAAGGGGGCCGATCCGATACCGATCCGCGCCGCTGTGGGCGATCATATTACCGGCATCACCACGGTCAGCGGCATTCTGGCCGCCCTCTATGCGCGCGACCGCACGGGCAAGGGGATGCTGGTGGAGACATCGCTGCTGCGCACAGGCATTTTCGCGCTGGCCTCCGACATGGCGACGCAAATGCATTTCGGCAAGCTGTCGTCCACGCCGCCGCGTGAACGCGCCGATGAAGCCACCCGCAATTTCTACAAAACATCTGATGGCGAATGGCTGATGCTGATCCCGCGCGGCAACAGAACCGATTTTGGCGACATCTGCAAAGTGGTAGGACACCCTGAAATCCTGGATGATCCGCGCTTCAAAACGCCCATCGACCGCAAGGAAAACGCCGCCGTCATGGTGAAGATGTTCGATGACGCGATTGCCAAACGCACCCTGGCCGAATGGGGCAAAATTTTCGACGACGCCGATCTGGTCTGGGCCCCCGTGCTGCATCCCAAACAGGTGGTCGAGGATGCGCAGGCGCATGCCTCCGGCGCGTTCATAGACGTGCCCGACGGCCAGGGCGGCACGGTGAAAGGCATCGCATCACCCGTGCGCTTCAACGGCGAAGCCATCACCCCCAGACGCCCCATGCCCGAACCCGGCCAGCACACCGCAGAAGTGCTGGTCGAACTGGGCTATGACGCCGCCGCCATCGAAAAACTGCGCGCGGGGGGCGTGGTGAATTAGTTGTTTAGTACGGGATTGTGTATGCACAATAATTATTGACACTGCCTCATAGTGTATGCACAATAATGCCGAGGATTATTTTCGATCCCGCCAAAGATGCGGCCAACCTCAAAAAGCATGGCCTGTCTCTGGCGGAAGCGGGAAGGCTGGAATGGGACACGGCGCTGACCTGGCCGGACGCGCGCAAAGATTATGGCGAGCATCGCTTATCTGCGCTGGTTCTGATGCGGGACAGGCTGTTTTTCGTGGCCTTTGTGGATCGTGCCGAAGGACGGCGCATTATCAGCCTGCGCAAAGCCAATAAAAGGGAGGTGTTAAAATATGCGGCAAACGATTAAAACCCGCGCTGGCCGCGTGCTTGTTCTGCCCACCCCCGAAGAAGACGCCGCCATCACGGCGGCGGCCATGTCAGACCCGGACGCCATGCCCTATACCGACGAAGAATGGGAGCAGGTTAAGCCATTTTTGCGCGTTGGCCGCCCGCCCGCCGCCATCACCAAGGAACGCATCACCATCCGCCTGTCGCGTGACGTGGTGCAGCGGTTTCGCGCCACCGGCGCTGGCTGGCAGACCCGCATCGACGCGGCGCTGAAAGACTGGCTCAGGGAGCATCCCTGAAATGAACATTTCCGAACGGGTGTTGCGATGGCAGGCCGCATGGGAGGGGGCGGACCCGGATGAGGTTGCCCAGCTTTATACCCCCAACGCCATCCATGCCAGCGCAGGGGTAAAGGCCAGATTGCCCGTGTTAGGTGTCTCGGAACTGCGGGGACAGGATCAGATACGCGCCTATGCGGAAAAATCATTCGCGTTGGTGAAAAATATCCACTTCGAAATTCTGGGCGTCACCACGCAGGAATCGCGGGATGTGGTGGAATATCTGCGCCGGTCTTCCATCGATACCGGTGGCCCAAAACATGTGGTCGAAATTCTGGAATGGGACGGCGATTTGCTAAATGCTGTCCGGGTATTTCATTTTTAGTCTCTACCGCACCGCACAAAAATTACCCGCTCCTCCTTGCATAATTAACCGAAAGCGCCCCTTGCAGCGCGCGCAAAATCGCGTCATGCTGTCCCTTAAGAACCAGAAGAAACGACTATAGTGAGGAACACCATGCTGACAGCCATCAATAGGAGGCTGCCTGGTACAGTCTGCCTCCTGCTCCTGATACTTATCCGGCTGGGCCAACCGGCGCTGGCGGAACCCGAACGTTATAATGGCGTATTACGCGGCAATAATCTGGCGCCGCCCGTCGAAACCGGCGGTCTGGGCAGTGTGCAGCTTGCCGTCATGGGCGAACAAATGTCCTGGATCGTGAGCTTTTATGATCTGGACAGCCCCCCCGTTGCCGTGCAGATGCACGGGCCAGCGGTCCCCGGTGAAAGCGCCCCCCTGCAATTGGATCTGGGCAATAATTGGGGCGATCTGGGCCGCAATAATTTTATGTCCGGTAAAACCGTGATCCGCCCGGATCAGCTTGCGGCACTTTCAACCGGCAAATGGTATCTGGTGGTGCGGACCCAGGCGCATCCCGAGGGCGAACTGCGCGCGCAATTGCAGCGCTTTAATTAAGTGGCCAGCGGGCGCGCGCCGGAATGTCCAATGGGTCGCCCAATGGGCCATTAAGACCCAGCGACAGGCGCTCGATCCCGGCCCAGCCGATCATCGCGGCATTGTCGGTGCACAGGCGCAGTGGCGGCGTGGCCAGCATAAAATCCTGCTGATCGCACAGCGCGCTTAATGCACCGCGTAGCGCCTGATTGGCGGCAACACCGCCCGCAACCACCAGGGTGTCCGGCCCCGCACCATGGGTTTCCCGAAACAGCGCCATCGCATTTCGGCACCGATCAATCATGACATCGGCTGTGGCTGCCTGAAAGCTGGCGGCCATATCGGCCCGGTCCTGATCCGTCAAAGCACCAAGCCCGGCGGTCATATGCCGCACCGCCGTTTTCAGACCGGAAAATGAAAAATCACATCCTGGCCGTCCCAGCATGGGCCGTGGCAGGGCAAAACGTTTCGGATCCCCGCGCAGGGCCGCCTGTTCCACCGCCGGACCGCCCGGATAGCCCAGCCCCAGCAGCTTGGCGGTCTTGTCGAACGCTTCACCAGCCGCATCGTCCAGACTGCCGCCAAGACGCACATAATCGCCTACCCCGCGCACATCCAGTATCTGGCAATGCCCGCCCGACACCAACAGCAACAAATAGGGAAACGCCACCGGCTGCACCAGACGCACTGACAGCGCATGGCCTTCCAGATGGTTCACCGCCACCAGCGGAATATTGCGCGCGGCCGCAATCGCCTTGCCAGTGACCAGCCCCACCATGACCCCGCCGATCAACCCCGGCCCGGCTGTCGCCGCCACACCGTCCAGCCCGTCCCAGCCGCACCCGGCTTTCTCTATGGCGGACAGTATCAGCCGGTCCAGCGTTAAAATATGCGCGCGCGCCGCAATTTCGGGCACCACGCCGCCATAGGGGCGGTGTTCGTCAAACTGGCTCAACACCAGATCGGACAGAATTTCGCACGGCAGGTCTGGATGCCCGCGAATGACCGCGGCGGCAGTTTCATCGCAACTGGTCTCAATACCAAGCAGCGTAAGCGGTTTAAGGTGCATACAGGACGTAACTTTTATGAGAAAACCGGCGGTCTGTATTTGCCGGAACAACCGGCTTATAACATGATTTTTCGCCGCCTGCTCAGGAGCCAGAGATTTTTATGCTTGATGCACTGCAATTGCCGGTCCGGATTGGCACGCGGGGCAGCCCGCTGGCGCTGGCGCAGGCGGAAGAAACCCGTGCGCGCCTGCTGGCCGCCCATCCGGGGCTGGGCGCTGCACAGGTGGAAATTCAGGTCATTCGCACCACCGGTGACAGGGTGCAGGACCGCCCGCTATCGGAGATCGGCGGCAAGGGCCTGTTCACCAGGGAAATAGAAGAAGCCCTGCTGGCGCGCGATATCGACATTGCCGTGCATTCCATGAAGGACATGCCCACCATGCTGCCCGATGGATTGGCGATTGTCTGCCTGTTGCAACGCGAAGACCCATGCGATGTTCTGATCAGCCCGAAAGCCACATCGATAAAAGAATTGCCCCAGGGGGCGACCGTCGGGACTTCTTCACTGCGCCGTCAGGCCCTGCTGTTGCGCCTGCGCCCGGATCTGCGGGTGGCGCCATTTCGCGGCAATGTTGAAACCCGGCTGGCCAAACTGGATGCGGGCGCGGTGGACGCCACCCTGCTGGCGCTGGCCGGATTAAAGCGGCTTGGCCTGGCCGGTATCAACACATCTGTAGTACAGCCCGATGAAATGTTGCCCGCCGTGGCGCAGGGCGCAATCGGAATCGAAGCACGCATCAATGACGCGCCTGTCGCGCGCCTGCTGGCCCCGCTAAATCATCCGCCAACGGAATATTGTGTGCGGGCCGAACGGGCGTTTCTGGCGGCGCTGGATGGGTCGTGCCGCACCCCCATAGCGGCGCTGGCGCAGATCATGCCCGACGGAAAGCTGCATCTGCGCGGGCAGATCGTCAAACCCGACGGTACACAATTGTTTGAGGCGGTGCGTGATGGTAGTCTTGCCGATGCGTCCCGGATGGGCTTTGATGCGGGGGTGGAGTTGCGCATGCGCGGCGGCGATGATTTTTTCACGGCCTCGCCATAAAAAGGAAGATGATATGCGGTACCTGATCACCCGGCCCGAAGAAGACGCCGAACCGCTGGCCGAGGCAGTGCGCGCGCTTGGGCATGACGCATTGATCGATTCAATGTTGCGTATCACCCCGTTCGACGACGTGCTGCTGGATACCGATGGTGTGCAGGCGCTTTTGTTCAGCAGCGCCAACGGTGTGCGCGCCTTTTCTGATATTTCGCTGAACCGGCGCGTGCCCGTATTCACGGTCGGCGAGGCCAGTGCGGCCATTGCCCGCGACATGGGCTTTCGCAAGGTATTTGCTGCTGGCGGCGATGTCATATCCCTGGCGCAACTGGTCGCGGCGTCCCTAAAGCCCGAAGAGGGCATTTTAATGCATATTTCAGGAACCGTCGTGGCGCGGGAACTGAAGGATCTGCTGCAAAAGGAAAACTTCAACGTCTTTCGCGTCCGTCTGTACGAATCCGAACCAGCCACACGCCTGAGCGAACCCACCATTGCCCATTTCAGCAACGGTGAACTGGATGGCGTATTGTTTTATTCGCCCAGGACAGCGCAGATTTTTACCGATCTGATTATTGAAAACCGCCTGACCGAAGCCTGCCGCCGCATCCGCGCACTCTGCCTGAGTGAAGCCGTTGCCGAGGTGGCGGATAAACTTCCGTGGCGGACGGTGAAAGTTGCAGACGCTCCATCGCAGTCTGCAATGCTTGCCTTGCTGGCGCAGTGAATTGAACAGAGTGATGCAGGAAGCATTGGAAAAATCAGAAGCACATCCGTCAACTGTATGGCGCGCATCATTGCGGCGGATCGCGCTTGGCCTGCTTGGCGCCGGCATTGTACTGGCTGGCGTGTGGGGCTGGTGGTCCTTGCAGCAAATTTCCCAACCCGTATTGGATCTGCCGCCGCAATCGGCGGCGTTGCCCCTGCCTGCGGGGCCGGAAGCTGTGATTACAGCGTCCACGGAACATGAGATCGCCGCGCCCGTTGCCAATGCTCTGGCGCAGGTGACAACACGGCTGGAAGCGCTGGAAACGGAATTCGAACAGCTTAAAATCGCCGCAGCGGTTCCCGCAAACCCTGCTGATGCTGGCGCGATATCGCAACTGGATGGCGCGGTACGCACAATATCCGGCAGTCTGGATACGATCCACACCGCCATGACCGCGTTAAATGCGCGCCTTGCCGCGCTGGAAGCCATTCAGGCGGCGCAACCATTGGGCGGCGACGCAAAACGCATTTCCTATGCGCTGGGCCTGCGCGAACTGGAACGCGCACTAAATGGTTCAGGGCCGTTTGCGGTGGAACTGGAAAGTCTGGACAAATTACTGGATGCCGCCCAACCCGATCCGTCGATTGCGCAATTACGCACCCGCGCCACAACCGGTATTCCGACACGCGCCATTCTGCTGGCGCGCTTTAATGCGGCAGCGGCGGCCATTGTGCGCGCCGATGCCGCATCGGATGTTGCGCCGGGCTGGGCTGACCGCACCTATGCATTTGTCATGTCATTGGTCATGATCCGCCCGCTGGGCGAACGCGAAGGCCTGGACGCCCCATCGCGTGTGGCCCGCGCGCAGATGCGTCTTGAAGAAGGCGATCTGGACGCGGCTGTGAAAGAACTGGCGGAGTTGGAGGATACGGCAGCAAAGGCGGCGGCGCCTTGGCTGAGCGATGCCCGCGCGCGGCTGGCGGCGGAACAGGCGCTGGCGCAACTGAGCGCAACATTGACGCAGCAACTGAATGAAGCGGCAACTTCCACGCCTGTGACACCTGTTGAAAATGCGGGAGAATAAATCAGCGATGATCCGGCTGCTGCGGCCATTTATCCTTCTGGTCGTCATCGCCGCCGCCGTTGCGTGGCTTGCGGATAATCCCGGTCGGCTGGAGCTGGACTGGCAGGGCTATCGCATTGAAAGCAGCATTGCGCTGCTGCTGACGATTGGAATTTTGTTATATGCGCTGCTGCGCCTGCCATTCTGGGTTTATGACCGCTGGCGCGGGGCGCGTGGGCAACTCACGCGCCAGAATAGCGGCATTGACGCGCTGACCCGTGGCATGACGGCGATTGCGGCGGGCAATGCGAATGACGCCAAACGCCATGCCGCGCGCGCCGCCCGGCTGCTGCATGACGCGCCGCTTTCGTTATTGATGCAGGCGCAGGCCGCAGAACTGCGCGGCGATGAACCGGCGGCGCGGGGCTATTTTCAATCCATGCTGGCGGCGCCCGAAACCGAATTTCTGGGCCTGCGCGGCCTGCTGGCCCAGGCCATGCGACAGGGCGACAGGGCTTATGCTGAACGGCTGGTGGACCGGGCCATGCGATTGCAGCCCAAAAGCCCGTGGCTGATCCGCAATAAATTTGAAATTGAATGCGCCGCCGGGGCCTGGCCACAGGCGCGCGAAACCCTGGACCGCGCCGTTCAGACCAAACTGATCACCGGGGTGGAACGCACCCGCCGCCGGGCCATTCTGGCCTATGCCGAAGCCTGTCAGGCGCTGGAACAAGGCGCCGACATGCAGGCTTTGGCATCCGCACAGACCGCCCTGAAAGGCGCGCCCGACCTGACCCCCGCCGCCATTCTGGCCGCAAGGTTGCTGGCCCAATCCGGCAAGCCGGACAAGGCGGCGCGATTGCTGGAAAAGGCCTGGGCGCAAGCCCCGCATCCTGATCTGGCGGTGGCCTATGCCGCGCTGGTTCCCACTGAAACAGCAGCCCAGCGCGTGGTGCGGATGCGACGGCTGATTGCGGCGAATCCTGAACATCTGGAAAGCCGGTTGCTGGGGGCCGAGGCCGCCCTGGCGGCAGGCGAAATCGCCCGCGCGCGCGAATTGCTGAACCCGCTGTCGGGTTCAGACGCCAGTCAGCGTGTCTGCACACTGATGGCGCAACTGGCCCAGGCCCAGGGCATGGGCGCACCCGAAGCCCAAAAGTGGCTTGCCCGCGCCCCGCATGCGGCGCCCGATCCGGCCTGGCACTGTCAGGCCTGCGGCAAACCGGCCCCAGACTGGCGCATGCAATGCCCGTCCTGTGGCGAATTTGACAGCATAAAATGGCGCACGGACGGGCCATCTCATCAGCAAGAAGCGGGATTGCTTGCGCATACCACGCCTCTTTGATACACCGGCACTTACAAACCCAGGCCGCCTTAGCTCAGCTGGTAGAGCATCGCATTCGTAATGCGGGGGTCGCGTGTTCGAGTCACGCAGGCGGCACCATTTTCGTATCGTTAGTTGACCTGCTAGCCCATGCCGCCTAGAAAAGCCTTGTAAATATTACGAGGTTGGAAAGGGCGCGATATGAGCGAAACGGCAGAACGTGAATTCATGGAATATGACGTAGTGATCGTCGGCGGCGGGCCAGCGGGCCTGAGCGCCGCCATTCGCCTGCGCCAGCTTGCCCTTGAAACGGGTCAGGAAATTTCGGTCTGTGTGCTGGAAAAAGGCTCCGAGATCGGCGCGCATATTCTGTCGGGCGCGGTGATGGACCCGATCGCCATGAACGAATTGATCCCGGACTGGAAAGAAAAAGGCGCGCCGCTGAACACGCCGGTCACCGATGACCGCTTCTATGTGCTTGGCCCGGCTGGTGCGCTGCGTGTGCCCAATATCGCCATTCCACCGATGATGAACAATCATGGCAACTATATTGTCAGCCTGGGCAATGTGTGCCGCTGGCTGGGGCAACAGGCCGAGGCGCTGGGCGCGGAAATCTATCCGGGCTTTGCGGCGGCCGAAGTTCTGTACAATGACGATGGGTCGGTACGCGGCGTCGCCACCGGCGATATGGGCGTCGGCAAGGATGGCAAGCATAAGGACAGCTATACGCCGGGACTGGAACTGCGCGGCAAATATACGCTGATCGCGGAGGGTGTGCGCGGATCGCTGGCCAAGCAACTGATCGCGCGCTTCCAACTGGATAAGGACAGCGATCATCAGAAATTCGGGATTGGTTTGAAAGAAGTCTGGGACATTGATCCCGCCAAACACAAAGCCGGCCTGGTCATGCACAGCTTCGGCTGGCCGCTGGGCATCAGCACCGGCGGCGGCAGCTTTCTGTACCATATGGAAAACAACCAGATCAGCATCGGCTTTGTGGTGCATCTGAATTACAGTAATCCGCATGTCTCGCCGTTCGATGAATTTCAGCGCTTCAAGCATCACCCGATGATCGCCGATATGCTGACCGGCGGGCGGCGCGTGGCCTATGGCGCGCGCGCGATTACCGAAGGCGGTTTGCAATCGGTACCGAAGCTGAGCTTTCCCGGCGGCGCGCTGATCGGCTGTTCGGCGGGCTTTGTCAATGTGCCGCGCATCAAGGGCAGCCACAACGCCATGAAGACCGGCATGCTGGGCGCCGAGGCGGTGTTCGAGGCGCTGACGGCGGGGCGCAGCCATGATGAACCCGTGACCTATCAACAGGCCTATCGCGATAGCTGGGTGTACACGGACCTGTACAAGGTGCGCAACGCCAAGCCGCTATGGAGCCGCCTTGGTCTTATCGTCGGCACCGCCTTGCTGGGCGTGGATTTATGGATGAACGCCCTGCGCATCGGCCTGCCGTTCACGCTGAAACATGGCAAGCCGGATTATGCGGCGCTGAAACCCGCGAACAAATGCAAACAGATTGCCTATCCCAAACCCGATGGGGTGCTGTCGTTCGACAAGCCCAGCTCGGTCTATCTGTCCGCCACCAATCATGAGGAAGACCAGCCCTGCCACCTGACCCTGCGCGATGCAAGCATACCCATCAGCAAAAATCTGCCGCTGTATGATGAACCGGCGCAACGCTATTGCCCGGCGGGCGTATACGAAGTGGTGCGCGACGCCGATGGCGCCAATCCGCGCTTTCAGATCAATGCGCAGAATTGCGTGCATTGCAAAACCTGCGACATCAAGGACCCCGCCCAGAACATCAACTGGACCGTGCCCGAGGGCGCTGGCGGGCCGAATTACCCGAATATGTGAGGGGTGTGGCTGATCTATCGCTTCGCCGCGGATTTATACACGGCGAAGCGGTCGCGCTTGCCCACCGCAATCACCGTGACAATCAGATCTGAATCTCGCACTTCATAAACCAGACGAAAACCTGCGCTGCGCAATTTGATCTTGTAACGGTCTTTCTGTCCGGAAAGTTTCGCCGAGGGCACATGCGGATGGATCAATCGCTCGGAGAGTTTCTTTTTGAACTGGTCTTGAATATTCCTATCCAGCCCGCGCCATTCCCTCTGGGCTTCGGTCTTGAATTTAAGGCTATAGCTCATCAAGCGTGACGGCGACTTCCGGCATGTCTTTGCGTGCGTCCGCGATGGCATTCAGCTCAATATCCTCTATCAGGTCCAGCAGAGCCTCATAGGCCGCCGCCGGCACACAATAGAATGCTGGCGCATTGCGGTTCAGAATCGCAACCGGCGCGCCCTCGCCTGCGGCCACCGTGCCCATCGGGTCTTTTTTCAGTTCAGATATGCTGGCCACTGTTTCCGCCAGAATGAGGTTGGTCATAATTTGATTCCAGCACTATTACAAGTGCTTTTATTAGTACTAATAAGAATGTCTCCCAGTCAATAATTTTAATGACATTTGGTACCAATATATTGCCATTTGGGATCAATTTATTGCCGTTTTACGCACATTTCATGACACTTTTTCAAGAATCAGAGAGCCGCCTCCCTCCCTATTCAATCACAATCCTTGGCGCAACACGTCCCGGCGCATTCTTGGCCGCGTCCAGTTTGTGCGCCACCCGTTCGGCGATATCGCGATAGATCAGGGCCTGTGGGCTGGCGGGGTCGCTGACCACAATCGGCGTACCCGCGTCGGAAGTTTCGCGGATGGATTGATGCAGCGGCACTTCGCCCAGAAAGTCGCAACCATATTTTTCAGCCGTGGCGCGCGCGCCGCCCTGGCCGAAAATATAATGCTTCTCGCCGCTTTCGGGGCTGACGAAATAGCTCATATTTTCGATCACGCCGAGGATCGGCACATGGGTGGTTTCGAACATTTTCAGGCCGCGCCGCGCATCGATCAGCGCGATTTCCTGTGGCGTCGAGACAATGATCGCGCCCGCCAGCGGTACCTTCTGAACCAATGTCAGTTGCGCATCGCCAGTGCCGGGCGGCATGTCAACCACCAGCATATCCAGTTCACCCCACGCGACATCGTTCAGCATCTGGGTCAGCGCGCTCATCACCATCGGGCCGCGCCAGATCATGGGTGTGTCCTCATCCACCAGAAAGCCGATCGACATGCATTTGACGCCGTAATTCTGCATCGGCAGCAGCTTATGCCCATCGGTGGTGGACGGCTTGCCCTTCAGGCCCAGCATGCGCGGGATTGACGGCCCGTAAATATCCGCATCCAGCAACCCGACCTTGCGCCCAAGGCCCGCCAGCGCCAGCGCCAGATTGACGGCGGTGGTGGATTTGCCGACGCCGCCCTTGCCGCTGGCGACCGCAATGATTGCCTTGATGCCGGGAATGGTCTGTTTTTCACCCATTTTGGCAGACTGTTTTACGGCAGGTTTGGGGGCATGGCTGTGATTATGACCCGGCGCATGATCATGATGATGCGCCTGCGGTTTCGGGGCCGCGCGTGAGGGGCTGTCACGATGCGCGGTCAGCACCACGGCAACTTTAGTGACACCCGGCAGCACGCGCACCGCATCAATACAGGCCATGCGCAGCGGTTCCTTCGCCGCCCCCTCGCTGGGCGAGACTTCCAGTGAAAATCCCACTTCGCCGTTTTTGATGACCAGCCCCTGCACCATGTCAAGGCTGACCACATCGGCCCCCTTGTCAGGGTCAATGACCCGGGACAAAGCTTGCAGAATTTGCGCGCGATCAGCCATGTGATTTACCTATTATCCTGTCGGTCTTGTTGAAATTCGCACAATCAAGCACCACTTGGACCTGTGACGCGATTGCGTAGATGGCATGTCTGTCATATAACCCGCATTAGCCTTAAAGCCAATACGAGCCTGGATCAGAACAGTGGAGCGCAACGCCTATGCCCTGGAATAATGACGGAAACGGTGATTCCGGAAATCGCGGCCCCTGGGGCAAACGGCCCGGCGGCGGCGATGGCGGCGGCGGCGGCCCGCGTGGCCCGCGTGGCCCCTGGGGCGGCGGTGGACCTGGTGGCGGACAACAGCCCCCCGACATTGAGGCCATGCTGCGTCAGGCGCAGGAGCGGCTGCAAAATCTGTTCCCCAGCGGCAAGATCGGCGGCGGTGGTTTGGGGCTGGTGGCAATCCTGCTGGGTGGGCTGTGGCTGGCAACCGGCTTTTATACGGTAAAGACCGACCAGCAGGGCGTTGTTCTGCGCTTTGGCAAATTTTCCGAAATTACCCAGCCCGGGCTGAATTATCATCTGCCATACCCGATAGAAACGGTGCTGACGCCGCCGGTGACAAACGTCAACCGGGTCGATGTGGGTTTTCGCCCGTTCACCGATGTGCGCAATCCCGACCGTACCCAGGACGTGCCGCAGGAAAGCCTGATGCTGACGGGCGATGAAAATATCGTCGATGTGGATTTTTCAGTATTCTGGCGCATCAGCGATGCAGAAAAATTTCTGTTCAACATGGCCAATGCGCCGGAAAACGTGAAATCCGTCGCGCAAAGCGCCATGCGCGAAGTCATTGGCCGCATGCAGATCACCCCGATCCTGACCGAAGCGCGCAGCCAGATCGAACAGGATGTGGTGTTACTGACCCAGCAGGTGCTGGACAATTACAATGCAGGCATACAAATCAGTCAGGTGCAGTTGCAGAAAGTCGACCCCCCCATCGCGGTGATTGACGCCTTCCGCGACGTGCAGGCGGCGCGCGCCGATCTGGAACGCCAGCGCAACGAGGCCGAAGCCTATGCCAACGACATTATCCCCCGCGCCCGTGGTGAGGCCGCGCAAATCGAGCAGGATGCCCAAGCCTATATGCAGCAGACCATCGCAGAGGCCAATGGTGACGCGCAACGCTTTACAGCGGTCCATGACCAATATGTCAAAGCCAAAGATGTAACGCAAAAGCGCATCTATCTGGAAACCATGGAGAAGGTGCTGGCCGGCATGAACAAGATTGTGATCACCGACCCCAAAGGCAGCGGCATGGTGCCCTATCTGCCCCTGCCGGAATTGAAAAATAAAAACCAGACGGGAGAAGCACAATGAATAAAAGCCTTCCGCTTCTGCTGATTGCCGCCGGCGCCTTTGTGGTGCTGGCTTATTCAACCCTGTTTACCGTGCATCAGACCGAACAGGCGCTGGTGCTGCAATTTGGCGACCCCAGGCGCGTGGTCAGCGAGCCGGGGCTTAACTGGAAACTGCCCTTTGTGCAAAACGTGATCTTCTTTGACAAACGCATTCTGGACTATGACATTCCCGAGGCGGAAGTCATTGCATCGGACCAGAAGCGCCTGGTGGTGGACGCCTTTGCGCGCTTTCGCATTACCGATCCGCTGAAATTCCGCCAGACGGTGGTAACGCTGGCGGGTGTGGACGCGCGGCTTTCCACGCTGCTGAATGCAGGCTTGCGGCAGGTGCTGGGCAAGGAAACTTTTTTTGCGATTCTGTCGGGTGAGCGCGCAGCGCTGATGAATCTGATCCGCGACCGGGTGAATCACGAAGCCGCGCAATTCGGCATCGAAATTGTGGATGTCCGCATAAGACGGGCCGATCTGCCCGAGGCCAACAGCCAGGCAATCTACCGCCGCATGCAGACCGAGCGGGAACGCGAAGCGCGAGAGGCGCGCGCCCAGGGTGCGGAAATCGCCCAGCGTATCCGTTCACGCGCCGATCGTGAAAAAACCGTGCTGCTGGCCGAAGCCAAACGCGATGCGGAAATCACGCGCGGTAAAGGCGATGGCGAACGTAACCGCATCTTTGCCGATGCGGTAGGCAAGGATCCGGAGTTTTTCGCTTTCTACCGTTCCATGCGCGCCTATCAGGAAGCCTTCAAGCCCGCCGACACCACAATGGTGCTGTCGCCAGACAGTGAATTTTTCCGCTACTTCATTGATCTGAGCGGCAAGGGCAGCGCGGCGGGAACACGATAAATACGCAAAAAACCTGAATCACGCCGCACTTTTTCCTTATTCAGGAACTAAATCTGTGCGGCAGGCTTGATAAGCGATGGCAGTTAAAAGGATTGTGAATATGCAGATACGGTCATTTGGTCGGATGTTCAGCGTAGCGGCGGCATTGATATTCGCCGCAAATTTTGCGATGCCCGGCACCGCCCATGCACGTTCAGCCCCGGACAGCTTTGCCGATCTGGCGGCGCGCCTGTCACCCGCAGTGGTCAATGTCGCCACTTCACAAACGGTGCAGGGGCCGGAAGCGAATGAAATGCCGCAATTCCCGCCTGGTTCGCCGTTCGAGGATCTGTTCAAGGACTTTTTCGATCAACAGGGTGAAAAAGGCCTGGCCCGCAAGGTTTCCTCACTTGGTTCCGGCTTTATTATTGATCCATCCGGGATTGTCGTGACCAATAATCACGTCATTGGCAAAGCCGACGAAATCAGCGTGAATTTAAGCGACGGCACGCAATTTCCGGCAAAAGTTATCGGCCGTGATATGAAAACCGATCTTGCCGTACTGAAGGTAGAAGCCAAAAAACCCCTGCCATTTGTAAAATTTGGCGCTTCATCGAAAATGCGCGTGGGCGACTGGGTGCTGGCAATCGGCAATCCGTTTGGACTTGGCGGTTCTGTATCGGCGGGTATTATTTCGGCGCAAAACCGCAATATCAATTCCGGTCCCTATGATTCCTTCCTGCAAACCGATGCGGCCATTAATCGCGGCAATTCCGGTGGTCCGCTGTTTGACATGGATGGCGCAGTGATCGGCGTGAATACGGCCATCATTTCGCCTTCGGGCGGCTCTATCGGTATTGGCTTTGCGATACCATCGGACATTGTCAGCAATGTGGTCACACAACTGCAGGAGTTTGGCGAAACACGCCGCGGCTGGCTGGGTGTGCGCATTCAATCGGTCACAGATGAACTGGCGGAAAGTTTTGGCCTGTTGAAAGCCCGGGGCGCGCTGATTGCAGAAGTCACGCCGGGCGGCCCCGCGGCCGTTGCCGGCATTAAAGCAGGCGACGTTATCATCCGCTTTAATGGCCAGCCCGTTCCGGAAATGAGCGATCTGCCCCGCATTGTGGCGGAAACGGCGGTTGGCAAGGAAGCCGATGTCATCGTATGGCGTGACGGCAAGGAAAAGAGCTTCCGCGTTGTGCTGGGCCGCCTGGAGGAGTTTGAAAAATCTGCCGCCAACGGGGAAACCGGCGGCGAACCCTCCAGTGAACAGCCCACAGGCACGGAGGTCAATGATCTGGGCCTGTTGCTGGCCCCCCTGAGCATCTCGCTGCGCGAGCAATTTGAGGTTAGCGCCGATGTCAACGGCGTCGCCGTCGTTGCCGTTGATGATGCGGGTCCCTCACGCGAAAAAGGCGTGCGCCCCGGCGATGTGATCGTCGAGGTGGCGCAGCAGGAAGTACGCACCCCGCAAGAGGTAAAGAACAAAGTCGCGGAAGCAAAGAAGGCCGGAAAGAAATCCGTCCTTCTGCTGCTCTATCGCGGCGGCGACCTGCGCTTTGTCGCCGTGAAACTGGCTGACGAGGCCCCCGCCAAAAAAGACGGAAAATAGGCCCTACATCACCACCACAACGCGCCCGACCACTGTGCGGTCCTGGATCATGGCCAGGGCCTCATGGGCACGTTCCAGTGGCACTTCGGCGCAAACATAGGGGTTGATCTTGCCTTCTTCCGCCCACTGATCGACCATGGCGATATTCTCTCGGCCCTTTTGCGGATCCTTGCGGCCATATTCACCGGCGCGCACGCCGACAATGGAAAAGCCCTTGATCAGCGGCATATTTACGGGCGCGGATGGAATACGCCCCGACGTAAAACCGATGATCAGCAACCGTCCGCCCCAATTGATGCAGCGCACGGATTCATCGAACACATCGCCGCCCACCGGATCATAAATCACATCGGCGCCATTGCCGCCCGTCAGTTCCTTGACCTTTTCGCGGAAGCCCTTTTTGAAATCCGCGCCGTAATTGATCACATGATCGGCGCCGTATTTTGTGACCACGGCCAGCTTGGCGTCTGTGCTGCCGGTGCCGATAACGGTTGCCCCCAGCATCTTGCCCACTTCAACGGCGGCCAGTCCCACACCGCCTGCTGCGCCATGCACCAGCAGGGTTTCGCCCGGCTGTAATTCGCCACGCCGGATCAGCGAGACCTGCGCCGTCAGATAGGCGGAGCGGAACGAGCATGCCTGGCCATAGCTCAGTGGCGTTGGCTTGCGGCGCAAACTGCTTTCATAGACATTCACCTCATCGGCAAAACCACCGCCGGTCAGCATGCCCGCCACGACCGCATCGCCAATTTTCCATTGCGTGACGCCCGCGCCCAGCGCCACCACGTCGCCGGCAAACTCCGTACCCGGAATATAGGGCAGTGGCGGCTGATACTGATATTTTTTCTGGATCATCAGAATATCGGGAAACTGTGTTGACGCCGCACGGATGCGCACCCGTACTTCCTTTTCGCCGGGCGGCGGCAACTCCACTTCCTCCAGCCGCATGACCGACATATCAAGACTGTTTTCCCGCACCATCATCGCCCGCATCTTCTTTCTCCCTGCTGGATATTATTTCCCCATTCCTACCACACGCAAAGGTGGCATGGAATTATCTTGCGCAAGAAGAATTAACCATGTTGAAATCCCGGACACAGGGAAAAATTAACGAATAGAAGCAGGAGCCGGACATGACGGGTTACGCTGCCAGATTTATCTTCCTGGTTTCAATATGTTGTGCTGACATAGCCTTTGCGCAATCCTCGTCAGCCAATCTCAGGCCCGTGCGCGACGCCTTGTGGATAAATGTGGAGATGGAGGACGATCTGTCCCCCATCAATGCCGGACTGAACATCCTGGCGCAGAATGTTGAGGATAATTCGCCCAGCGCTGTCGCTGTCGGCAGGCACCGCGACGGGATTGGCGCTTCGGGCGCGCAGGCCAGCGCCCCAGCCATCAAGGCGGAAACCGGATTTGATCCGGTACAGAATCGTTCTGAACAGATTATCATCGTCTTTGATCAGCCTGTCATGCGGGCGGACGTGGGTGTGACATATTTTTATCGTGGCGAAGCAGAGCATTCTGGCGCCGTCTATCATGAGCGTGGCGGATGGCGGGCCTATCGTGGCAAGCTTGAGATTGGACAGGGACTGTTTTTGCCGGATACGGCCGGCGGGACACATCAGATCGTGATTACAACCCGCGAACCCTTTGACCGGCTGGAAATGTTCGCAACCCCCTATGTCACGGAAAGTGGTATGGAAATTGAGCCAGGGCTGATCACCACGGATTCCAGTGATTTTCTGATCCAGCGCATAGCCTATAGGCCCCAGCACGAAGCCCATGCTTCCGCCGGGCATTGAAGGGGCGTCTGCGTATGCGCATATAAGCGGTGGGCTGAACTAACTGGTGCACTCCCGGTGCTTATTGCATTAGAAAGCGTAATGTCTTTTTTTCTTCGCCGTTTTTTACCGCTCATTACACCGCTCCTGTTCATGGGCGCGTTTGCGCATGCGCCTGCATGGGGCCAGGGCGATCCGCTGGCGGGTTTGAACCCACAGCAACGCGCCGATCTTGCCCGGGTAAACACCTATCTCAACCAGCTTGACCGGTTGCAGGCGGGTTTTATGCAGATCGCGCCCGATGGCGCGGTCAGCCGGGGCAAATTCTTTCTTAACCGTCCCGGACGCATGCGCTTTGAATATGCGCCGCCCGAGGATTTGCTGATCATTGCCGATGGCACATCGGTTGGCGTGCGCGAGGGTGTGGACGCAATGATTGACCGCTATCCGATTGGCTCCACCCCGCTCAGCCCGATATTGGCGGACAAGGTAACACTGGGATCAGAACGTGAAGTGGTTGCGGTGAAGCGTGATACCGGACTGTTGCGCGTCAAACTGCGTGATCCGAAAGCCCCGGAAAAAGGCGAGATCACGCTGACATTTCTGGATCGTGGCGATGCAAATATCGAACTGCGGCAATGGGTGGTAATCGATGCGCAAGGCCTGACCACACAGATCGGCCTGAGTGATATCCGCGCCACCGGGCCACTGGACCCGAAATTATTCATCTTGCTTGATCCCGCACCCGGTTCGCAGAATAAGCGCTGAATCGCAACGACAAGACACGCACCATGCCGCGAGCCAGAAAACGCCCCCTGATTGTTGGGGTTCCCTGCGATTACCGGATAATCGGCGATATGCCATTTCATGCGGTTGGCGAAAAATATATCAATGCCGTGCGTGATGTGGCGGGCGCCGTGCCGCTGCTGATCCCGGTTACACGCGAACCGCTGGATATTGCGCAAATTCTGGCGGTGGTGGATGGTATTTTTCTGCCCGGTTCGCCGTCCAATGTCGCGCCGGAAATTTACGGCGGGCCACCGCCGCGTGCTGACAATCACGCTGATCCGCAACGTGACGCGCTGACGCTGCCGCTGATTCGCGCCGCCGTGAAAATGGGTGTCCCGCTGCTGGCGGTGTGCCGGGGCATGCAGGAAATGAATGTGGCCTTTGGCGGCTCCCTGCACCAATTCGTGCATGAGCTGCCAGGGCGCCATAATCATCTGAACGGGCATATGGAAAATCCGGCGGCTACGCCCGAACGGCGCTACGAACCGGCGCATGACATTACCGTGCTGGCGAAAACCCATCTTGCGCGCATCATCGGCGCGGCGAAGTTCAAGGTCAATTCGGTGCATAATCAGGGTATCGACCGGCTGGCGCAAGGCCTGCAGGTGGAAGCCGTAGCGCCGGACGGCACTATCGAGGCGGTGTCGATTGACGGTGCGCCGGGCTTTGCACTTGGTGTACAGTGGCATCCGGAATGGCGGGCCAGTGAAAACCCCGCCTATGCGGCAATTTTCCAGGCCTTCGGCAAAGCCGTGCAGGCCTGGTCCAAACACAGAAAATAACAGTCAGGGAGAACGAACGATGAAAATAGGCATTAACACAGCAGGCATCGGGCCGGAAGGCACCATTGACGGCATGATCGCCCAGGCAAAAAAGATCGAGCAGATGGGCTTTGACAGCCTGTGGATCGCCAGCATGTTCGGTTTGGACGCCATGATGTCGATGGCGCTGATCGGGCGCGAAACCAGCCGCATCAAACTTGGCACGGCGGTCGTGCCTACCTATCCGCGTCACCCGCTGACCATGGCGCAGGAAGCCGCAACCGTGCAGGCAGCCTCTAACGGGCGCTTCACACTGGGCATCGGCCTGTCGCATCAGCCGATCATTGAAGGCGCATTGGGCATGTCCTATGACAGGCCTGCCCGCCATATGCGCGAATATCTGCAGGTTCTGATGCCCGCTGTGCGCAATGAAAAAGTGCAGTTCTCGGGTGATCTATATAAAACCAACGCCATGATCACCGTATCGGAATCCAAAGGCGTACCCGTCGTGGTGGCCGCACTTGGCGACGTGATGTTAAAGCTGGCGGGAACTTATGCGGATGGCACCATTACCTGGATGACCGGACCAAAGACGCTGGAAACACACATCATCCCGAAAATCAGCAAGGCCGCGAAAGATGCGGGCAAACCCGCACCGCGCATTGTCGCGGGCATGCCGTTTGCGCTTGTCAGCGACAAGGAAGCCGTGCGCGATCGTCTGGAGCGTGGTTTGAAAATGTATGGCACCCTCAAATCCTATCGCGCCATGCTTGATAAGGAAGGCGCGCAGGGGCCCGCAGATTTCGCCTGTGTCGGCAGTGAAAAAGAAATCTCTGCATCCATCCAGCGCTTGCGCGATATCGGCGTCACCGATTTGAATTGCACATTGCTGGGTGTCGGTGACCGGGATCAAACGCTACAGTTTCTGCAGAGCGAGCTGAAGGCGACGGCGGCTTAAGCCGCAGACGACGAAGCCGTTGGCTCCGTGAGCAGCGCATATAATGCGGCGCGCTCACGCGAGCCGCGCAGCTTTGTGCACAGCTCCTGATTGCGCAACAGCCGCGACACGCGGGCAAGCGTGCGCAGATGTTCTGCGCCACCGGCTTCGGGTGCGATCAGCAGAAAAATCAAATCCACCGGACGGTCATCGATGGATTCAAAATCAATCGGCTGTTCCAGCCTTGCGAACAGGCCTACAACCTTGTCGGCTTCAGCGAACTTGGCGTGCGGGATGGCGATGCCCTGCCCGACGCCGGTAGTGCCAAGGCGTTCACGCTGCAGCAATTTATCGAGAATATGCTGCGCCTCGAATCCGCACAACTTGCTGGCGACAGCGCTAAGCTCCTGCAATGCCTGCTTTTTGCCCCGTGCCTTCAGATTGGCGATTATCCCTTCAGGCTTCAAAATATCCGCAAGCGACATAAATTTCTATCCTTAACATCTCGGCTGCAAACATGCAGGTCAAAACCTGGTGTCCAGTCAGCCGGTGTAAAGTTGCTGTTGAAAGGCGCTACAGTTCAAAAACCCCAGCAGCATTCCTCCAAATTATCCGCATAAGATTCCACCGGATAGCGCGTTTTGCCCACGAAAGCAAATTTCAGGTTAACTGCATGATATTATTGATAGTTTAAGCGCGCATCTGTTTCACGCGGCGGCGTTCGACAGACGAGGGGATCCGCAGGGCTTCGCGATATTTCGCCACCGTCCGCCGCGCAATGTCCATTCCCGATTCGCGCAACAAAACCACCAACCTGTCATCGGACAAAATTTTACCGGGGAGTTCGGCGTCGATCAGCGCCTTGATCTTGTGACGCACGGCTGCGGCGGAATGCGCATCGCCGCCTTCGCTGGACGCAATGGACGCGGTGAAGAAATATTTCATGTCATAGATGCCGCGATGGGTGGCGATATATTTATTTGCGGTTACGCGGCTGACGGTGGATTCGTGCATTTCAATCGCATCTGCAATGGTGCGCAGATTTAGCGGCTTGAGATGTGACACGCCATGCTCGAAAAATCCTTCCTGCTGACGCACCAGTTCAGCAGACACTTTCAGAATGGTGCGGGCGCGCTGTTCCAGGCTTTTTACCAGCCAGTTGGCGTTGCTCAGACATTCTGAAATATAGGCCTTGTCCTGCGAGCTGATTTTCTGTTTCACGACGCGCGCGCAATATTGCGAATTGATCAGCACTTTTGGCAGCGTGGCGTTGTTCAGCTCCACCATCCAGGCGCCATCGGCGCCCCTGCGTACAAATACATCCGGCACCACCGGTTGCGCAGGCTCTCCGCCAAAAGTCAGGCCCGGCTTGGGATCCAGCGCCTTGATTTCCGCAATCATGTCGGTCAGATCTTCGGCGTCAACGCCGCAGATTTTCATCAGCCCGGCGCGATCATTGCGCGCCAGCAGCGGCAGATTTTCCAGCAGCATCTGCATGGCTGGATCCAGCCGGTTGCGTTCACGCAATTGCAGCGCCAGACATTCGGCAAGATTGCGTGCGCATACGCCGGTCGGATCAAATCCCTGCAGAATTTTAAGCACCGCCTCCACATCGGCAAGCGCCGCCCCCTGACGCGCAGCGATCCGTTCCAGCGTTTCAACAAGATAGCCAGCCTCATCCAGCATATCGATGATCTGCGCGCCGAGAACCCGTTCACGGGGATCGCGAATACTTAGCTGCAACTGCCCGAGCAGATGGTCGCGCAGGTTGACCTGTGCGGAAATGCGATCTTCGAGATTATATTCGTTTTCCTGAAAGCTGCCGCCACCTGTGCCGACGCTGGTCCAGTCGGAATTAAAGGGGGGCTCGCTTTGATCCGCCATTGCCCGGTCGGCCCCGCTATCGCCGTCATACAGATTGTCATAATCCGTATCCAGACTGTCTGTGGCGGATATCAAAGAGGTATCATCGCGCAATTGCAGGTCGTTCTCAGGCCCTTCGGAATAGACCGTTTCGTCAGGGGACCGCTCGACCGCATCTGGCTTGTGGGCGGATTCGTCGCGCTCCAGAAGCGGATTACGTTCCAGCTCCCCTTCGACATAGGCTTCAAGCTCAAAATTTGACATTTGCAGCAGCTTGATCGCCTGCTGCAATTGGGGGGTCATCACCAACCCCTGGCTTTGCCTTATATCCAAACGCGGCGAAAGTGCCATGGTGACCTATACAGCCCTGTTGTACCGATTCTTGCGCATGCTTACAGCATAAGAATAGGCAGTAATGGTTTCAATAGGTTAAAGGCTGAAGCGATCGCCCAAATAAACCCGCCGGACATCTGCATTGCCGACGATCTCATCCGGGCGGCCTTCCATAAGTACCTGTCCTTCATGGATAATATAGGCCCGGTCGATCAGGTCCAGGGTTTCACGCACATTATGATCGGTAATCAGAACCCCGATGCCGCGCGCCTTGATATGCCCGACAAGCTCGCGAATATCCCCAATTGCAATAGGGTCAATGCCCGCAAAGGGTTCGTCCAGCAGCATAAAGGCCGGACGGGTGGCCAATGCGCGGGCAATTTCCACCCGGCGGCGCTCGCC
>Ga0209893_1000042_pt1 | contig 29162 bp, 23 predicted proteins | sample GWRWT3_25Nov14_FD_187190 | JGI IMG/M metagenome (GOLD analysis project Ga0209893, IMG submission 187190) | Sand microcosm microbial communities from a hyporheic zone in Columbia River, Washington, USA - GW-RW T3_25-Nov-14 (SPAdes) (version 2) | ecosystem: Engineered > Artificial ecosystem > Sand... | reverse complement strand
AGGTATCCTTATGGCCCGATCCTATGGCTCGGCGGCGTCGCTGCTTGCCCTGAAAGAACCCGGCTATGGCGTAAAGCCCACCGGCAACTGGGAAAAGTTTGCGTTTGCGTCCTCGGATTTGAGCGCGGAACAAAATCTGCTTTCATCTGACCTGCTGGGACAAGGGCGCGAGCCGCGCGCCCCGTTCCGCGACGTGATCAATGACGAAGGCAATCTGGTTGTTCCGGTGGAAGGCCGCGACTTTGGCCGCTGGCTGCAATTCCTGCTGGGCAATCCCACATCAGTTGGAGTGGCGGCGAGCGGTGACATCACCTTTACCGTGAATCCGAGCGCAAGCCATACCCTCACCATTAACGGCGTGCTGTGGACGTTCGTCGCCAGTGGCGCTACCGGCGCGCAGACCAATGTGGGCGCAAGCCTTACCGCCACGCTCACGCAGCTGGCAACCGATCTGAACGCATCCGTGAACGCCAGCATTACGCCCGCGACCTATTCCAATGGCGGCGGGACAAAACTCAATATCGTGCACGATACGCTGGGCGCATCCGGCAACGCATTCACGCTAGCTTCGGGCAACGCCAACGGCGTGGCAAGCGGCGCAACGCTCTCGGGCGGCGGCTACACCCACAGCTTTGTCAGCGGGGCCGCCAGCCTGCCATCCTTCGCAGCCGAGATCGGCCATGCCAATGTGCCCGCTTATTTCGTGCATACGGGCTGCATGTTGGGCAGCATGGCGCTGAACTTTCAGCGTTCGGGTGCCGCCAACGCCACGCTTGCCATCATCGCCCAGGGTGAGACCCGCTACGCTTCCTCGCAGGGCGGCGGGCCTACCAGCCGGGTGTACAAGCCATTCAGCCAGTTCAACGGCTCGATCAAGCGCAATGGCGCGGCGCTCGGCAATATCACCGGGGCGCAGTTCACTTATTCGAACGGCATGCAGGCGGTGCCCACCATCCGCAATGACGGGCTGATCGAGGCGGTCGATCCCACTATCATCTCCGCCAATGGCTCTATCGATGTGCGCTTCGCCGACACCATACTGGCGGATGATGCGATCAACAACACTGCGATTGAACTGGAGCTGGCCTACAGGCTGGCGGGACTGGACGGGAACAATTTTTCACTCGCCTGGACTTTTCACGAGGTGTATCTGCCGCGCCCGCGCATTCCCGTATCGGGACCGGGCGGCGTGCAGGCGAGCTTTAACTGGCAGGCGGTCTATGACGAAGGCCTCAGTAAATCCGTCAGCGTGGTCTTGAAAAACGATATCATCAGCTACCCGTAAGGAGAATTTATGCTCAGGCTCAATCTGAAGAAAGAACCGTACTGGCTGGAGCTTCCCGCCAATGTGCGGGTCTTGTTGCGCCCGCTTTCCACCGCCATCATGAGTGCGGCGCAGTCATCCGTCATCAAACAGATTACCGGCTGGCGGCGCGAACGCGCATCGCGCCTCGAGGCCGGTGCGGACGTAAGCGATATTCCGGATGTGGATCATGAAGAAACCCGGCTCGGGCTTTCCGAAGCGCTGCTGATCAAAGCCCTGGCGCGCGGCGCTATACTCGAATGGCAGGGCGTGCTGACCAGTGAAGGCGATGCGCCTGCCCCGGTGAGCGACCGGGCGGTGAACGATCTGATGGATATCTGGTTCATCGCGCAGGAGTTCTGGAAACATTACACCGATTCTCTGTTTCTGCTGGAAGCGGAGGGAAACGCATCAGGGCCCGCTGCAAATGGCACTTTGGCGGCGGGCCGGGATATTGCGCAACCTGCCATGACGAAGCCCTACCATGCAGCAGAGGCGAGTTAAGCCCGCTCACCGGCGAAACCTGCCCCTATATTCAGCACGAACCCATCACCCAGGAAGGGTTTGAGGCCTGGGATGTGATCGCGCGCTGTAGCTCGCAGCTGAAACGCACTCCCGGCGGTAAGATCGCCGGGTTCGATATTGCAACCCTGTTAAGTGTGACCGAAGCGCTCGGCTATGACCGGCAGGCGGTGCTGCGCCTGCTCGATCATGCCGAGGCGGGGTTATTTGAGGCGATCCGGGATCATGGCCAGCGCAACCCAGAACATTTCGATCCGGATCGCGGTCATTGACGGCGACAAGGTGCGCCGGGAACTGACGCTGACCGGCGACGCGGGACAGCGCGCGCTGGCCAGGATCAAGGACGCCACCGCGCCCGCCACAAAATCCCTGGCGGCGGTGAATGTGGCGGGCGAACAGCTGCGCCATGGCTTGCAGAATCTCGCCGGTGGCTCCGGCTCGCTGGGGGCGAACCTCATCCGGCTTGGCCCCGCCGGGCTGGGCGCCGCCGCCGCCATCGGCGCGCTGGGTTTTACAGTGTCCGGAGGGCTTCGAGAGTTCAAAGAGGCCGAGCAAGCCCTCAACCAGTTGAACGCCGCGCTCAAAGCGACGGACTTTTCCGCAGGCGTCACCGCGCAGGAAGTCACGGCCCTTGGCGAGGCGGTGGAAGGCAACACGCTGTTCAAGAAGGAAGCCATCCAGCAGGCGGCTGCGTCGCTCACCTCATTCCAGAATATCGCCGGGGAAACTTTCACCCGCGCCCTGAAACTTTCCGCCGATCTTGCCGCGCGGCTGGGAACCGATGTGCCAGCGGCTGCCGACATGCTCGGCAAGGCGCTGGAAGCCCCGGAAGAAGGGCTGGGCAGGCTGGCGCGGAAATTTTCCGATCTGTCGCCAACACAAAAAGAGGTGATCGGGAATTTCGTCAGGCAAGGTGATGTTGCTAGCGCACAGGCCGTTATCCTTGAGCATCTGGAATCCAAAACCAGAGGGCTGGCCGAAGCCCAGGCCAAGGGTTTGACGGGCGCAGCGGATAGCTTGAGCGATGCCTGGGACGATCTGCTGGAATCATTTGGCCGCACCGTCAGTGAATCCGGCGCGGCGCAGGCCAGCCTCGGCCTGCTGACCCGCGCGGTGCGCGGGCTTCAGGAAGCCGTGGACCCGACGCGCACACAACGCAAAAGCCGTCTCGAGGCGGAAATCAGCGCCCTGCAAGTGGACCGTGGCGCGAGACCCGCGCCTGGCGGCGCGCGGCTGCTTGCGGAAAAGAAGCGCGAACTGCAGAAACTTAATGACGAGATCGAAGCTGAACAGCAAAAAGCCGATGCGGAAATCGAGGGCGCCCGCAGCGCCGCTGAAAAGGCAGCGGCGGAGCGGCGCAATAACCAGCTTCTCGAGCTTCAGAAAAAATACCTGAAGGAATATGAGGAGGTCACCCTCACCGCGCAGCAGAAAATCCTGCGCGACGCAGAAGACCGCCGCAAGCAGATCCTCGCGCTCAACAAGGGCGACGCCAATAGCGAGGCCGGGCGCAAGGCGCTGGCCGCGCTCGAGGCCTCCACCAGGGCAAAGCTCGCTGAGAGCAATAAAGCAGTTGCACCGGTAAAACCCGCCGCACCAGTTTCCGCCACGCCACGCGATGACAGCGAGGATACACGCGCCCGCGCGATTGAGGAGATTAATCGCGGCCTATTGCGCACCAGGCCCTCGTTCGATCTGGCGAAGCAGGCGCTGGAGGATTGGAAAACCGGGCTGATCGAAGATTTGGGCGGCGCGACGCAAGCCAACCAGAAATACCTGGAATTGATCGAACAGATTTATGGCGTCAAGCTGAAGGAGATTTACGATAAATCGCTGCTCGATAGCGATAAATGGGAGGACGGCGCAAGCCGTGCGCTCAAACGTTACGCCGGTGAGGCCGCCAATACCGCCAGCAATGCTGAGGAGCTATTCGGTAGCGCCGCGCGCAATGTGGAGGACACGCTCACGGATATGGTCAGCAGCGGCGAGGTTTCTTTCAACAAGCTGGGCGATCTGCTGCAATCCCTCGAGCAGGACATTCTGCGCATGTTCATCCGCCAGCAAATCACGGCCCCCATTGCCGGTGCGCTGGGGGATTTTGTCAAAGGCGGCGGCGGCGATATTTTTGGCAGCATCTTTGGCAGCCTGTTTCATGACGGCGGTGTCGTTGGTTCATCGAGCGCGACGCGGCGCGCCGTGCCTGCCTATATGTTTGTCGGAGCGCCGCGCTTGCATAACGGCCTGATGGCGGACGAATTCCCGGCCATCCTGCAGAAAGGCGAAACCGTGCTGCCCAAGAATACCAGCCTGGGCGGCATCAATGTCACCTTCAACATCAGCACGCCCAACGCCCAGAGTTTTATGGATTCCCAGGGCCAGATCATGAGCAGGCTGGCGAGCCAGATGGGCAAGCACAGAGCGAGGAACGGATAATGCCAGGATTTCATGAAGTGCAGTTTCCACCCAAGGTCGCCTATGGCGCATCCGGCGGGGCGGAGTTCAACACCAGCATTACCACCACCTTTGCTGGCTTCGAGCAGCGCAACGTCAACTGGCTTAAAAGCCGTGGCCGCTGGGATGTCTCCACCGGCCTCAAAACCAAAGCCGACATGGATGTGGTTCAGGCGTTCTTCCGCGCCCGTTACGGCAAGGCCCATGGTTTCCGCTTCAAGGACTGGAGCGACTATCAGGCGCTGGGGCAGATGCTGGGCACGGGCAACGGAACGCAAACCGCATTCCAGCTTGCCAAGAATTACACGAGCGGAGCCTATGGCTACAGCCGCGAGATTAGCAAGCCGGTGTCCGGCACGGTGAAAATCTATCTTAACAGCGTGCTGCAAGGCTCGGGCTACTCGGTGGATCACACCACAGGCGTGGTGACGTTCACTGCTGCGCCCGGTGCGGGGGTGATTGTGAGCAGCGATTTTGATTTCGATGTGCCGGTGCGTTTCGACACGGATGCGCTTTTGGTGCGCGCCGACGGGCCGGGGATATTTGTCTGGGACGCCATCCCGATAGTGGAGATACGTTTATGAGAACCGCATCAAGCAACATGGCGGCGCACCTGGCGGGGGAAGTCACCAGCCTTGCGGTGTGCTGGAAACTGACGCTGGCAGGCGGCGCGGTGATGGGGTTTACCGATCACACCTCCGATCTCACCATCAGCAGCCAGCTTTACAGAGCGGCCACCGGCTTCTCACCCACCAGCGTGGAAACCACGGACAAGTTCTCGGTCGATAATCTGGATGTGGCGGGCATTCTCGATGCGGCGTCGATCACCGAGGCGGATATCATGGCGGGCAAATACGACTTCGCCGAAATTGAAATCTTCATGGTGAATGTCACCGATTTAAGCCAGGGCGTCATTATCCACCGGCGCGGTTGGCTCGGCGAAGTGACGCTGAAGAACGGCCAGTTCATCGCCGAGGTGCGCGGTCTGGCGCAGAAACTCAGCCAGAACATTGTCGAACTGTATTCCCCGGCCTGCCGCGCCGTGCTGGGCGACGGACGCTGCAAGGTAAACCTCGCCAGCTACACCGTGGGCGGAACAGTCGATACGGTAAGCAGCCGCCAGATATTTATCAGCAACTCCATGACCCAGGCGGCGGGATATTTCTCCGGCGGCGAAATCACGTGGCTCACCGGCGCGAACGCGGGGCGTCGCATGGAGATCAAGGAGTTTTCCAGCATGCAATTCACGCTGGCGCTGCCCATGCCCAACACTGTGACTGTGGGCGACACCTACAACGCGATTGCTGGCTGCGACAAAACCTTCAACGCCTGTGTTTCCAAGTTCAGCAACGCGGTCAATTTCCGGGGCGAGCCTTATGTCCCAGGCATGGACAGACTGCTCGCCACCGCCGCCACGGCCAATGATCTGCAAAGGGTATAATACCCACTTTATTGCACAAATCGCTTTATTCAACCCGATTTGTTGCGTATAACGGGACATGGAGTGGTGTTTATGCCCGATTTATTGCCAAAGCAGCCCGAAGTAATTGTTTCCGATGCAACCACGACCGGGATGGTGTCGCGGAGCGTAAAATCCGGAAAACTACGTAAGCTGGCCTCGCGTCTTTATACATCCAACCTGACGGACCCGCCAGAAGCGATTGTCAAACGTAACCTTTGGCGCATTGTAAGCCAGTTCGCGCCAGGGGCATTGATAGCGGATCGCACCGCCCTGGAATTAAAGCCTGCGCCGGACGGCTCATTATTCATAATTTCAGAGCGTAAACGGGATATTTCCCTGCCGGGCATTATAATTCGTTCGCGCAAAGGCCATGCGCCATTGCCGGAGGATAAACCGTTCATGGATGGGCTGCGCTTGAGTTCTCACGCGCGGGCGTATCTGGAGAACATGCGCATCTCGCGGCCGCGTGCAGGCACCGCGCCGCGAACATTGTCCAGAACAGAGATCGAAGAAAAGCTGGATGCCATCCTGCGAAGATCTGGAGAGCAGGCTGTTCAGCAGCTTCGTGACGAGACGCGCAAACTTGCGCCCAGGCTGGACCTGAAAAAAGAATTCAAGCTGCTGGATGATCTGATTGGAACCTTGCTCGGTACACGCGATGCGCCGGTGGCTTCAAAAACCGGCATTGCCCGTAAAATCGGCGAGCCCTACGATCCCGACCGCTTGCAACTGTTCGAAGTGCTGCATCGCGCTTTGCATGAGACACCGCCGATAATACGGCCTGCGCCAGTGGTCACAGAATCACTGGCTTTTTATGAAGCCTATTTTTCAAACTTCATTGAAGGCACTGAATTTGCCGTGCGCGAGGCGGAGGAAATCGTCTTTGAGGGCAAAGTTCCGAATGACCGCCCAGCCGACGCCCATGACATACTCGGCACCTACCAGATCGTTTCCGACACTAAGGAAATGAAAAAAACACCCCGGCGCTTTGATGATTTTCTGACGCTCTTAAAACAGCGTCACGCAGTCATCATGGCGAAGCGGCCCGAGAAATTGCCGGGGCAGTTCAAGGTGGAAGATAACCGCGCGGGGAGCACGCTGTTCGTTGCGCCTGAACTGGTGCAAGGCACACTGAAAAAGGGTTATGAGCTTTATCAAAGCCTGGATGCACCATTCCATCGCGCCGTGTTCATGATGTTTCTGGTGGCCGAAGTGCATCCTTTCACAGATGGCAACGGACGCATCGCCCGCATCATGATGAACGCGGAATTGGTGAAAGAGAATGAGCAGCGCATTATCATTCCGACGGTGTACCGGAATAACTATCTGGTGGCGCTGAAGGCGCTGACGCATAACCAGCAGCCGCAGGCATTGGTACGCACACTGGATTTCGCGCAACGCTATACAGGCAAAGTCGATTGGGGCGACAAAAAGATAAGCCAGCGGATTTTGGAAGCGACCAATGCGTTTATCGATCCTGCGCAAGCTGACCTGCAAGGCATCCGGCTGACATTACCCGATGATAGTTTGCTTGCAGACATAGAGGCTGGCTGATTATCCAACCTTACGGACGGCATCCAGCACCATTTGCGGATGCGCGTCGATAACCTTTAACAGAGTCTGAGTGTAAGCGCGGGGCGTGGCTTTGCCTGCTTCCCACGCCCGGATACTGCTCTCTGAAACACCAAAAATTGTGAACTGTTTTTGCGTCATGCCGAGCTTTTGGCGCAATGCACGCACGTCAATATTTTTGCGCATATTTGAACCTCCTGGCTGAAGGATAACCGCCCATGCGAAGCATGCAAGATCAAATTGTTACCCAGGCCCGCACCTGGCTGGGCACGCCGTTTCACCATCAGGCGCGATTGAAAGGCAAGGGCTGTGACTGTCTTGGCCTGATCATCGGCGTGGTGGATGAGTTGGGCTTGCGGGACAGCCACGGCCAGCCGCTCGCGGGCTATGACGAGGTGACCTATTCGAAAGAGCCGGACGGCGCCTATCTGACGGAGAAGCTCATGGCCCTGCTGGATGACGTACCGGTGGCGCAGGCGCAGCCCGGCGACCTGGCGCTGTTCACCGTGCGGGACAATCCGCAACATCTGGCGTTTCTGACTGATTATGAAGGCGCGCCCGGCATGATCCACTGTTACGCGCAGGCGCGGCGCGTGGTGGAGCACCGGCTGGATGAGGACTGGAAACAACAGCTGGTGAGGGTGTTCAGATGGCGGCAATAGTTCTCGCAGCCGCCGCAGGCTCGGCGGCTTCATCCTTGGGCGCTGGAACCTTTCTGGCGGCGCTTGCCGCTGGCGCGGGCGGCTATCTGGGCGGCTTTGCTGACCGCTCGATCTTTGGCGGCAAGGCGCGCATCCATCAGGAAGGCTCGCGCCTCACCGAACTGATGGTGCAGGCCTCCAGCTATGGCAAGGCGATCCCGCTCGTCTATGGCAATGCCCGAATCGCCGGTAACGTCATCTGGTCACGCCCGATTGAGGAACATGTCACCACCAGCACGCAAAGCTCGGGCGGCGGCAAGGGCGGCGGTGGCGGCGGCGTGCAAACCACCACGACCAATTACACCTATACGGCGTCGCTGGCGGTGGCGATCTGCGAAGGGCCGATTACCGAACTGGTGCGCGCCTGGGCCGACAGCAAGCCGCTGGAATTAACCGCTGGCGGTTATGCGCTTTATCCAGGGTCGGAAGATCAATTGCCCGACACGTTCATGGCGTCGTTTCATCCTGCGGGGCAAACGCCAGCCTATCGCGGCCTGGCCTATGTGGTGATCAAGGATTTTCCGCTGGGGGATTTTGGTAACCGCATTCCGAACTTCACCTTCGAGGTGCGGCGCACGCTGAAAAAACCTTATGACCTGGAGGACAAGATCACCGACATCACCCTCATTCCGGGCGCGGGCGAATATGTCTATGACACGGTGGTGCAGGAAAAAACCAGCGGCCAGCTGGATGCGGCGGGGAATTTTATTCAGGGCGGCAAGACCGTCAAACTCAATCAGAACAATCTCAGCAACAAGGCCGATCTGCTGGCGGCGCTGGATAATCTCAAGGCGACGCTGCCCAATGTGGAATGGGTGTCGGTGGTGGTGAACTGGTTCGCCAATTCGGTTGATCCCGCCCTATGCGTGATCAGGCCGGGGGTGGAGTTTGACGGCCAGGGCGTGCGGGTTGCGCCCGATGACTGGGCGGTGGGAAGTTTTACCCGCGCCAATGCGCACCAGATACTCTATTTTCCCGATGGCTCGCCCACCTATGGCGGCACGCCGACCGACAAGAGCATCATACGCCTGGCCCAGGAACTGAAGGCGCGCGGCTACCAGGTGATGTTGTACCCGATGCTGCAGGTGGACACCATCACGCCGCAATCAAAGCCCTGGCGTGGCAGGATCACGCCCGCCAGCGCCACAGCCGCCAACAGCTTCTTCACCCGCACGGATGGCTATAACGCCTTCATCACCCATTACGCCAATATGAATGTGGGCGGGGTGCTGCTGAAAAATAACATCGACGCTTTCATGATCGGCTCAGAGCTGATCGGCCTGACGCAATATATGAATCCCACCGGCGTGTTCCCTGCGGTGATGCAACTGAAAAGCCTCGCCGCCACGGTGAAGGCCGCCGTTGGTGCTGGCGTGAAAGTGATGTATGGCGGCGACTGGAGCGAATATCATTCGGTGAACGGCTGGTATAATCTTGACCCGTTATGGTCGGACGCCAATATCGACGCGGTGGCGATTGATTGCTATTTCCCGCTCACCCCTGATCTGCCGCAGGCGCAGATCACCTACCAGAATATATATGACGGCTGGAGCAAGGATGAAGGCTGGGATTATTTCTACAGCGATCCCGTCACGCGGCTGAATAAAGTGTTCTATTCCGGGGCGACCTACGCCTGGAAGAACGTGAAAAACTGGTGGAACAGCACCCACACCAATCCTGACGCCAGCGGCACCGCCTGGACACCGAAAATGAAGCCGGTGTGGTTTTCCGAGCTTGGCTTTCCCTCGGTGGATGGCTGCGCCAACCAGCCGAACGTGTTTGTCGATCCGGACTCGGTGGAGAGTTTCTATCCGCGCGGCAGTCGCAGCAGGGTGGATTTTCTGGCGCAGCGCACGGCGCTTGACGCCTCAATCGACTATCTGACCTCACAGAATGTGCTCGAAGCCGATTTTATCCCACGCAAGTTTCTCTGGACCTGGGACGCGCGGCCATTCCCGTTCTTTCCCGATCTCGGTTCGATATGGGCGGATGGCGGCAACTGGAAAACCGGTCATTGGATACAGGGCAAGCTGGGGCTTTCCAGCCTTGGCCAGATCGTCGCCGATCTGCTCAAAAAGGTCGGCTATGACAGCACCATGTATGACATCAGCCGCCTGACGGATATTGTCTCGGGCTTCGTCATCACCAGCCGCCAGACGGTGCGGGCCTGCCTCGAGCAGCTGGCGGTGGCGTATTTTTTCGACATGGTGGAATCGGACGGGCTGCTGAAATTCATCAGGCGCGGCAAGGTTTCCAGCGTCACTATTGATTTCACCGAACTTGTGCCGCGTGACGACGCCATTGACACCTTCACCATCACCCGCACGCAGGAACTGGAGCTGCCGCGCCAGGTGGATGTGATTTATCTCAGCCGCACCGCCGATTATCAGGCGGGCACGCAATCCGCCCAGCGGCAAACAGTCAAGGCGGTGGATTACGCCACCCTCAACCTGCCGATAGTGCTCACCGACCAGGAAGCCAAAATGGTGGCGGACGTGACCCTCTACAATGCCTGGGTAGGGCGTGTGCAGTACCAATTCACCGCGCCGCCCAAATACGCGCTGCTGGAACCCGCCGATGTGATCACCGTCACCAGGGATGGCGCTGCCTATCTCATGCGGATCAATTCCACCAGGCTGGTGCGCAACGGCATGCAGGAAATCGCGGCGGTGGCCGAAGATGCGTCGTCATATGATTTTTACACTCCGCCGGGCAGCAGCACACCCAATATTCAGCCGCCGACCAGCATTTCGGCCACACGGTTGGAATTGCTCGATCTGCCCGCATTCCCGACCGATGCGGTGACCGATGCGTATTTGCGTTATGGCGTGGTGGGCCTGGGCGGCGGCTGGACAGATTCGGCGGTGTACCGCTCGGATGATGGCGGGGCGAACTATGCCCTGATGCAAACGCTTGCCGCGCAGGCCAGCATCGGCGCGGTGCTGAACATTATCCCAGCCGGAACGGTGTATACCTGGGACCGGAGCAGCGCCATCGACGTGCTGCTGACCTTCGGCCAGTTGCAAAGCGTCAGCGAGATTGCGGTTCTGAACGGCGCGAATGTCTGTGTCATTGGCGATGAGGTGCTCCAGTTCCAGACCGCCACGCTGCTCGACGCCAATAAATACCGCCTCTCGAACCTGCTGCGCGGGCGGCTGGGGACGGAATGGGCGGCGGGTGGTCATATTGCGGGGGAGCGCTTCATCCTGCTGACAAACGCCCTGGCGCGGGAATTGATGGCGTCTTCAGTATGGGGCATCAGCAAGAAGTACAAACCTGTGACGGTGGGCTCCACACTCGGCGCGACCGCAGAGCAGGATTTCATCTATGCGGCGCGCGCCCTGAAACCCTATTCCCCAGTGCATATCGTGGGCAGCCGCAACACAGGTGGTGATCTCACCATCAACTGGAGGCGGCGCACGCGCATCGGCGGCGACTGGCGCGACGCGGTGGATATTCCGCTCTCGGAAGAATCGGAACGCTATGAGGTGGACATCATGCAGGGCGTAACGCTCAAGCGCACGATTACTGGCCTGACTTCACCCACAACTATCTATACCGCCGCACAGCAGGTGACAGACTTCGGTTCGGCACAAAGCAGCGTGCTGGTGAATGTGTACCAGCTTTCAGCGGCGGTTGGACGTGGGAATGCAGGCATAGCCACCATCTAAAACTTAACAATTAACCAAAGGAATATCCGATGCCCAACACCACCGGACGCTTGCTGCTGCCTTATATTCTGCAATCGCAGTCGCAGAAGGAAGTCAGCCATAATGATGCGCTCAACATTCTCGACATGCTGATCCAGGCCGTGGCGCAGGATGTGGGATTGAACACGCCACCGGGAAGCCCGGCGGTTGGGCAGTGCTGGGTAGTGGGGACTTCACCCACCGGCGCATGGGCGGGGAAAGCCAGCCAGATCGCGCAGGCAGCAGATGGCGGCGGCTGGTTCTTCGTGGCTCCGTTCAAGCGGCTGCGGCTGTGGAACGAGACCGCCGACGAATATTATGTCTATGACGGCGCGGCATGGATGCCAGAAGGCCTGCTGCTCAAGGAAACCGGCGAATATTTGCGGGTGGAACACAAAACCGAGGATGTGACGGTAAACACCGGGGCGTTCAAGGACACCACAATTCAGATTCCCGACCGCGCCATTGTGCTCGCGGTCAATGTGCGGGTGATGACGGCCATCACAGGCGCAACAAGCTTCGGCATCGGGGTGGCGGGCGATGTTACGCGCTACGGCAATCTGATCGGCATTGCGCCTGATTCCACCAATATCGGCATCACCAGCCCGCTGGCCTATTACGCCAACACCGCTATCCGCCTGACCGCAAACGGCGGCAACTTCAGTGGCGGGGTGATCCGCACCACACTGCAGTACCTGAAACCGCGCGGACCATGGACCTGGTGATCCCATGACGACACATCCAGCCAAACATAACCTCTATGTCTATCGCGGCGCGACTTTTTCCGAAGCCATTACCTGGAAAGACGAAAACGGCGTTCCGGTTGATCTGACCGGGTTCACGGCGCGGATGCAGATGCGCGAGACGGTGGAGGCTTCCACGCCGTTTCTGACGCTGACCACCGAAAATGGCGGCATCACGCTTGGCGGCGCGGCTGGCACAATTAACATCCTGGCGGCGGCCTCGGCCACATCCACCATTACCGCCACAGCTGGCGTGTATGATCTGGAGATCGTCGCAGGGGATGCCGTCACCGTGACGCGGCTGCTGGAAGGATTGGTCTTTATCAGCCCCGAGGTAACCCGATGACCGATGTAATTACCATCAATCAAGTAATCCAGGTCGTTAAGGTCGAGGATAAGCGCATTAATGTCGTCACCATGGGAACTCAGGGGCCGCCCGGCTCTGGCGGAGGTGGCGGCTCCTCAGATCACGGCGCGCTTACCGGCCTCGGCGACGATGATCATCCCCAATACCACGATGATGCGCGCGGGGACGTGCGCTATTACACCAGGCCGCAGGCCGACACGCTTCTAGCCGGGAAAGCCAACAGCTCCCACGCGCACAGCATCACAGATGTATCCGGGTTGCAGACGTCTCTGGACGGCAAAGCCGCTGCGTCACATGCCCATGTCACCGGCGATGTGGCGGGCTTGCAAGCCGCTCTGGATGACAAGGCCGCCGCAAGCCACGCGCACAGCATTGGCGATGTTTCCGGCCTGCAAACCGTGCTGGATGACAAGCTGGATACCGCCGTGCTGGCGCTTGTCCCCAAGACGGGACAGGTCACGGTGGATTTCGGCAATGCCAGCGGCGGGGAAGCGGATTTCGCCAGCGTCACCGTTGCCGCCTCGTGGGTCACCAATGGTTCAGTCATTCTTTGCACCGCCGCTGGCGTCGCGACGCCGGATCATGACGCGGAAGACGCAGCCCTGGAAAATATCACCGCGCTCGCCGCTAACCTGAATGCGGGTATCGGCTTTGACGTAATCGCCCGCGCCGCCACTGGCGCCTGGGGACGCTATAGCATCAACTTCATGGGGGTCTGACATGAGCATCATTATAAAATCAGGCGACACCGCCGACCTTGCTTCGGTGGACGCCAACAAACGGCTAAAGGTCAATCTGCCCATGGCGCTGGCAGACTCAGGCTATTCTGTCATCGCCGGGGAATCCCATGACGGCGCAAGTGGTGAGCCTCGCCTGGTGCGGGCGGCGCGGGTTTCAACGGATGGCCGACTGCGCGTCGGCGTGGATAACCTCTATTGGGCGGACACCTTCAACCACACGGTGGTGGATGGCAGCGCCTATCAGTGCGTGACCGCGACGGCGACGCTTGCCATGACCGGCGGATTCCTGGTGCTGAACGCTGGCAATTCGGTGGCTTCTGCAGCGGTGGCGCGGGTGCAAGCCTACAAAACTTTCCCGCTGCATCCTGCTGGTTCACTGGAAGTAGCGTTCCGCCAGCGTTTTGCCATTAACCCGATTGTCAATAACGTCTGTGAGTTCGGGCTTGGCTTTGCGGCAACCACCGCCACCCCAACCGACGGGGTGTATTTCAAGATCAATAGCTCAGGTAATCTTGTCGGGGTGATGAACATCAATGGCACGGAAACCACTACCGCGCCGATGTCAGCACCTGTAGCTGGTCAGGTGCGCCATTACCGCATCGTGATCGATCAGGATCGCATCGAGTTCTTTATCGACGGGGTTCTGGAAGGCGTAATCCTGTCACCGAATACCGCTGCCGCCGTTTCGCTTTCCCGTTGGCAACCACTGCTGATGCGCTGCTATAACGCCGCCGCGACGGGCTCGGCGCAGCGCATGGAAGTTGCTGACATCTCGGTGATCGCCCGTGATCTGGCATTAAACCGCCTCTGGCCAACTGCAATGGCGGGTGCCGAATATGGCAGCTATAACAATCCGCGCGGCGCGGCGGCGGGGCAATCGGCAAACTATGCAAACAGCGCCGCCCCCGCATCGGCCACGCTTTCCAACACGGCGGCGGGCTATGCCACGCTGGGCGGGCAGTTCCAGTTTGCAGCGGTCGCGGGTGCGGAAACAGATTTTGCGCTGTTTGCCTTCCAGGTTCCCGCAGCGGCGGCGGCTGGCGGCAACCGTAATCTGGTGATCCGGGGCGTGCGGATTGAAGCCTTCAACATGGGCGCGGCTTCGGCCACCACGCCAACCTTGCTGCAATGGGCGCTGGGCGTAGGCTCCACCGGCGTATCCCTGGCTACCGCTGATTCCCTCACCGCAGGCACACGCGCCCCACGGCGCATTGCGCTTGGGGTGCAGTCCATTCCTATCGGCACCGCCATCGGCGGTAATGCCGCCCCGATAGATGTGAACCTGGATGCGCCGCTGTATGTGGCGGCGGGAACTTATCTGCACATCATCCTCCGTATGCCAGTCGGAACGGCAACCGCCTCGCAGATCATCCGTGGGCTGGTGATGATCAACGGCTATTACGAATAACGCGCCCTTCAACACCGCAACCGCCACCGTCCTATGGGCGGTTTTTTTATGCCTGGAGGAACCATGACTCAAGAACAAGAAGCAGAACATCTCGACGTGCACGTCGCCGTGTGCGCAGAGCGCTACAAATCGCTGGAACAGCGGCTCGACCGCATTGAGCGCGTCATGTGGTGGATGCTCACCACCTTAATTCTCGCCTTGGGCGGGATGCTGCTTGAACTCGTAATTTTAGTTGGCGGGAGGGTGTTATGATTACATTGCTTGGCTCATTGTTAGGATTTTTCTCGGCGGGGTTTCCTGATTTCCTGAAACTGTTCCGTGACTCCAAGGATAACAAGCACGAGCTTAAAATCCTAGAGATGCAAATGGAGCAGCAACGCCTCGGCCACAGCAACCGCCTGGAGGAAATCCAGGTCAACGCCGACATCGCGGAATCCAGGGCGATCTACAAAACCTACAATACCGGCATCCGCTGGGTGGACGCGCTCAATGGCACGGTGCGCCCCGTGATCGCCTACAGCTTCTTCATGCTCTACACGGCGGTGAAATTCATTTCCTACACCGCACTGCCGGAAGCCGGAGCGCCGCTCAAGCTGGTTTACGAAACACTGTGGACACAGGACGACGCGGCGATCTTCGCCGGGATCATCAGCTTCTATTTCGGCCAGCGCGCCATGGCCAAACTGCGGAGTGGAAAATGAGACGCATCAGCACGCATGGTCTTGATCTGATCCGCCGCTTCGAAAGCTTTGCCCCCGCCATTTATATCTGTCCCGCAGGCTATCCCACCATCGGTTATGGCCACCTGATCACCGAAGCCAATGAAGCGCAATTCCTGGAGGGGGTGGATAAACCGCAAGCCCAGGAACTGCTCCAGCAGGATGTGCAAAAGGCCGAACGCGCCGTGTTGCGCCTGATCACCGTTCCGCTGATGCAAGGCCAGTTCGATGCGCTAGTATCCTTCACCTTCAACCTGGGCGGCGGAGCGTTGCAACGCTCGACGCTGCGGCGCAAAATCAACCGCGAGGAACACGCCGCCGTGCCCGCTGAATTCATGAAATGGGTCTGGGCCGGTGGAAGGAAACTGAAAGGGCTGGTGAGACGGAGGGAGACGGAAAGTTTGCTATACGGCATCCCATAGATTTATCCATAAAGATAAACAAAATGCTTGATAACGCAAAAAATATTGAATATTATCCTCATAACGACAACTAGTCTAGTGGGTGGGTGTTATGAATGAACCGCTTTCGCGTATTGTACAAATTTTACCCGTAGGCTTCTTCCGTTCGTTCGAGGAAGAGGTTGTGGCGTCGTTCGGTCAAGCACACCAAATTACTAACCAGCGATACGAAATACCGGAGCGAATAGCTATGCTTGCACAGAATCGCCATGCTCTCTTGGAGGCAGCTTTTCGTAGGGTTGCAAAGGCTCACGGCTTAGACACTCACGCTTCAGAAACCTCCCCCAAAGGGGGCAGTTTCAGTTGGGCTGGTATGGGGAGCATCTATTTGCTTAGGGGAAATATCCAAAGTCATTGCGGCACACCCAGGCCAACCAATTTTAGACGCGCATGGTCTTCCCTCAATAAATGGTTATCCCCACTTCAATACGACCTAATAGATACAACTCGCGAGCCATCGCGAGATAAATTATGCGGAATGCTGGTCGTGTCCGCCTATAAAGGACGGAATGCTGATCTATCTATGCCTGCATTCATTGGTCTTGGCATTCCATCGAGTGACCTATCATCTTGGATAGTTCTGGAACCGATCAACAAAATACTTGCTTTATACCACGATATGGAAACGGAGAAACAGACACCACGCGAAGCACCAATCGAAATCAAGGATCGTGCAATGCCTGTTCTCAAAAAGCGTCCTGATGGTAATGGAGCGTAACGTACAGAACGCGAGGCAAAATGCGAGTAGGCACGCCAGGCTTCCAAGCGGAGCGATTAACGCAAGCGCGTGATTCGAGAGGGTTAACTCAAACCGCGCTTGGAGAGATAATCAATAGAACCAGTTCCAGTATTTCCCGTTGGGAAAATGGTGCGCAATTACCGGAAACTGAAGCGCTGGATGAATTATCCAGGGCTTTGAATGTACCAGTATCCTTTTTTATGAAGCCTATTCCAGATCATGGAATGGCGCCGCTTTTCTTTCGTTCAATGGCTGTCACAACTCAATCTCTTAGAAAGAGAACTCAGTCCAGGTTGCGTTGGGCGCAGGATGTTAGTGCTGTTCTTCAGGAATGGGTAGATTTGCCGCATGTTAATGTGCCGCGCCTTGATGTTTCTGATTATCGCGAAATTAAAGATGATGATATTGAACACATTGCAACCGAGTGCCGCAAGTCTTGGGAACTTGGTATGGGGCCAATTGTGGACGTTCTTCTGGTAATGGAGAACGCTGGTATTGTTGTTGTAAAAGAGGAAGTGGGCGCAGCCGCGATGGATGGCTTATCCAACTGGTCTTTTGCTGATAAACGAGCATATATTTTCATAGCCAAAGACAAAGATACTTGTGTTCGCTCGCGGATGGATGCAGCACATGAGCTTGGACACCTAGTTTTGCACCATTCGATTAAACCTGACACTTTGAAAAGTGAGGCAGACTTCAAAGAAATTGAGCGTCAGGCTTTTTACTTTGCGGGCGCTTTCTTGATGCCTGCTGAAAGTTTCGGTTCAGAAATATGGTCACCTTCGCTAAGTACGTTTCTTGCGTTAAAAGAACGCTGGAAAACATCCATTGCAGCAATGATTATGCGTTGTGTTGCCCTTGGCATTATCAGTGAAGATTATCAGAGACAAATGTGGAAGTACTACAGCTCTCGCGGATGGCGCAAAAAAGAACCATTGGATGATTCCCTGACACCGGAAAACCCAAGATTACTTGCACGTTCTGTTAAGCTGCTTGTTGAACATAACGTACGAAGCAGAGAGCAATTGCTGAATGACTTCAGACTTAATGCTGCTGACGTAGAAGCTCTAACTGGATTACCGCGTGGATACATGAGCAATCAAAAGGCAGATGTTATTGCCTTTCCTAAACTCAAAACCTCATCCGAAGGACCGGGTGGAAGTGGAACAGTGATCCCCTTCGATAGAAGATAACTCCTTCCGGTCATTAATTGTAAGAAAATCACGAATCATTTTATCGACTGATCACTTCGTGCGGATTCAAGTGCGCGAATGGCGGCAATGGCCCCCTCAACCTCTTGCCTCGACGGGTTCGGCGGATTGGCGTGAGTTTGCGGGTTGAGCACACCGGCGCGATACATCCTGAGATTATTCAGAATTGGCGTCACCTGCTGCGCGCGGTTCTGCCCGCCTAACGCAACCCAAGCCGTTATGGCATTCAAGAGGACTTCTGAATCGTTTTCTTTGGGATTCATTGTGTAAGGGGTTTGAACCCGCCTCTTTTCGCAGAAGCGCTTCAGCGCCCACTCGAAAGCCCTCCGCGCCGACGTTGCAGCCGAGGCAATGGAATTGGCGGCAAGAAGCGCGGCGCATTCATCCAGCGCCGCCTGCACAATATGGCCATTTGGCATCTTCACCGAAGGTGTCGCGCGGCCACCGTCGCCGTCGGCATAGATTTCCGCCCACGTCCATTGATGTGAGCCATCATGGAATTGGCGGGCCATCTCGAACCAGACACGATCATGCGTGAGCAGAACGATCTGCCAATCACTGAAGTGTTCTAGAAGAAGTTTGAGCACCGGTGTCCTGTTGTCATGATCAAGGCCTATCAGCACGTCATCGAGAACAAGGAGTTTGAGCCTGTCGCCACCTGTCGGCACGCAGGCAAGGCGGCCACCGAGATACATGGCGAGTGCGAATGCAGAAAGGCGCGCCTCGTTGAGAAATGTCTGTGGCGTTCGCAGGCTCTTGCCATTGAAGACGATCTCCGGGAACAGTTCGCGCCCCTTGATGATCCGGTCGCGCTTCCACCATTCGTGCTGGTATATCACGCCGCCGAATGTGAACGGTTTTACCTCGACCGCTGCGCCGAGAATTGTGTGAACCAGTTCTACAAGGCGCGGATGAAGCGCCTCAAGCGCCAGCCGGAAACCCTCGTTGAAGGCGATGCAGGCCTTCTGAACCGGGTCCAGAGAGCTGTTGAACTTCCACGGCTTCGAGGGCTCGATTTCATCCCAAAGCTGGCTGATCGTCTTTACCGATCCGCCTTCGACCGGAACCGGAAAGTCAGCGAGAAGCGTGCCGACGGAGATGTCGAACAGGTTCGGCCGCTTTGCGCCGTGCATATAGTTGGTATCGAGCAGGGCGCGATAATCGAGGCAGGATTTGCGTAAAGCGGCTTCTGCCACGCGCGCATCAGTGCCGGGGACGTGCGTCGGGTGATGCGCTTTGGACCATGGGATGCAAGGCTGACCATCGCTGAAAACCACTTCTACCTTGAAGTCGGTGTCGGGCCTTTGCGAAAAGACGTTCTTCACGGAAGATGCCTGCGGGGGCTTTAACGCGAAGAAGTGTCGAAGAGCCTGGAAAATTGACGATTTCCCAGCCCCATTCTCGCCATAGACGAGCAGGTTCCTGTTGCCAAAGTTGAACGTCACCGGGTGCGGGAAGGCGCGAAAGTCGCAGAGCGTGAGCGTGCTGATCCGAAGCGGATTTGGCGCGGTAACCGCCGCCGCTGATTGTGCTTCTGCAATGTCCCCGGTCATTCCTTGCCCTCAATGATTCGGACGACATCAAGCGCCTGAAGATCGAACAGCATCGCATAGAGCGGATGGGACGGCGCGAAAACGCGGTCGGCAAATTCCCTGGCCGCCTTGACCAAAGCCGCGCCTTCAAGGCCCGTAAGCTGGCCAAGCCCGGCGCGCTCGGCCTCCACGAACAGGGTAAGGCCGCGCGCATGGAGATCATCCTTGAAGAATAGTTCATAGACAAAACCGTTCAGCAGTTGTTCGAGCTTGTTCTCGGTCGCAGTCTCGACAGCTTTTGCCAAAGTGTCGAGCTGCTTTTCGTCGGCGGAAGAAGCGCGCGGAATTGAGAAAGTGCCAGAATAGCGCGGTTCGAAATCGAAAAATCCCCCCTGTTTTGTCGCAAATTTCTGACGGGCAAACCAAAGTCCTACCGGACTGTTCAATGTCGCTAGAACCACCCAAGGTGAATTGGTTACGAAGATTGTGGCCTTGTTGTTCGTATAGTATTGGCCGGTATCGAAAGCAGCATTTGGCTGATCCGAGATCGCGGGAATAACAATCTTCGGCTGCTCAAAAGCCTGCCAATAGGCACACGAGCGAAGTTCCCAAAAATATTTACCTTGATCTGATCGCTTGATGAGTTCCTTGCGATAAGCGCTCATGAAGCCGTGGATGGCCGGATAAGCCTTTGCAAAAGTTGTTTCGGCGTCCGCTTCAGACATTCCGCTCCACGGATGAGTTTTGTTTTCTGATGATTCAATGCGGATCAACCATAAATCCTGCGGCTCGACGCGCCATCGCTTGATGTCGCGGCCACGCAGGAAGGGCTTGATGATTTCGGCTGAACTTTCATGTTCGGCGATCAGCCGGTCCCTTGTCGGCCCGTTGATCACGAAAGCGTCGTTGAATCCGGTCTTGATGCCATAATAGAAGCGTCCCTCGACATATTGGCCGAGCGGCATGCCCGCCGCGCGGATGCGCTCCAGCAGCCCGCGTTTCGCCTGCGGCTCCAACTGCCAGCCATCGGGGGTGAGCGCCTTTTGCGGCATGTTAAAACCAATTTCATCGACCAGCGCCGGGAAACCTTCGACGTCCGCCTTGCCGCGATCAGCGGGCCAGGTCATGACGCGCAGACTGTCCCCGTCATTGGGCGCAAGCACCGGCGCGGCGCGGCGCGTGGCGATGAGGATGGTGGGATAGGCGATGGCGTCGAACACCTCGGCATCGCCAAAATCCACGATGCGGCGCAATTCCGTCTGGCGGTTCATCCAGCCGCGCAGGTTTGTCCCATATTTGGCGCGATACCATTTGTTTGAGGTAATAAACGCGAACGCCCCGCCGGGGTTGAGCAACTCAATCCCGCGTTGAATGAAATAGACGAACAGATCCGCCGTGCCGCTATAGGCCCCCTGCGGATTGCCCTTTTCGTCCTTGCGGCCATAGTGCTTTTCCAGCAGAGGTTTCTGAACCCTGATGGCTTCGTGCCGCACATAGGGCGGATTGCCAATAACGAGATCGAAATTGGACGACAGGCCGAACATCCATTCGGGATCGAAGAAAGGCGCGGCGGCGTTCTGATCAAACGGGTCCCACGCGGCCATCCGCTTCGCATCCGTTTCGGGCAGGCCGCGATCCGATTTAAGCATCTCGGCCAGTTCATCGCGAAGCCGGGCGATATCCTCGCGCCGGGCGCGCTTGGTCCTGGCGGTGCGGGCGCTGAAATAGCGCGCGTTCATGGCCCTGAGTTCGGCTTCCTTATCCGCTATCCTGGTGTTGCGGAACAGATCATTCTGGGCGGCGCGTTCAATCGGGATCAGACTATTGGCGGCAACCAGCTTTGTTTCGAGGTTCGGCAGCGCCGTGATGTTGGCGTTGTCTTGCGTGCGGTCGATCTTCTGGCTGACCACCAGCGAGATGAAAAAGCGCAGCTTGGCGATCTGCACCGCGATGGGCTGAATATCCACGCCGAACAGGCACTTGTCGATCAGATAGAGCTTGCGGGCGTAGTCCGGCTTGTTGGCGTCTGAGAAATCATGCTCCAGCTTGGCGAGTGCGGCTTCGGCCTCCTCGATCCTTTGTTCCCTGTCCGCCGGATTGACAGTTTCATGCGCCGCCTTAAGGCTTCGCTCCAGCGGGCGGCGGTTCTGCGCTTTCCAACGCGCATTGTCAGGATCAAGCCGGTGCAGCACATGGATGAGCTTTTGCAAAAGGCCCATCGGGAATGCGCCCGATCCACAGGCCGGATCAAGCGCTCTGAGGCTATCAATCGCCGCGATTAGCGCATCCGTCTCGCCAGGGGAAAATGGATTGCCGGTGTCCCTGAATGACAGGAGGTTGCGCAGGCGCGGGCCAGGATCGGCGCTGTTTACTGCCGCGATGCTGTTGGAAAGCGCCGTGCCGGTGAGATCGAATTCACCCGGCATCGCCATGTCGAGCGCCTGCTGTGCCGCCTTGCGGCGTTCTGGCTCAGATGGCTTTTCAGAGAGACGGCGCTCGAAATAGGCAACCAGCGCCTCATCCACCATATAGTCCACCACCTCGCGTGGGGTGTAGAAGGAGCCGGATTTCTTGCGCGCCGTGGTGCGGGTGTCGGCATTGTAACTTGCCAGCAGGTTTTCAAAGACCTTGCCAAGCAATTCTGGATCAAGCGCGACCTCTTCCTCGACCGGTGTGTTCTCCTCGACCGTGAATTTGTAGCGGGAGAATAGTTCTATTAGGCCATCCGCTTTATAGGTCTTGCCTTTGGTGTCGTATTCTTTGTTGAGATCGACCTTCTCTTCCGTTGCGAAGAATATCTTGTTCGGCACCTTCAGCGGATTGTTCGTGCGCTCGGAAAAGCCGTCTATGCGGATGACATCGCGTGTGCCCTCTTTCACAAGACGCTGTTTCAGGTCGGGATTGCGTTCCAGATCGCGCGCCGAGATTTCACGGTCCAGACACTCAAAAAGGCCACCGTTCAGGAATGGTGCCTGCTTGAACAGTACAAGCGCCGCGTCCGGTTCCCGGAAGGCGTCGCGGAAGCGATAAACGGTGTGCACAAGATATTGCCCGTCAAGGCCGCCACCCTTCGCCTTGGTCCGCCATTTGCGGTCCTCGGACATCTCCGTGTTGAGTGTGGCGAAAAACAGGTTCTGGAGCACCGCCGTGTAATAGATGCTGCTATCCGGTTTATCTATAACGTCCTCGTTCAAGAGTTTTTTTAGTTTGGCAATGTCAAACAGATCGTCTGGCACCAACCCTTTTTCCTTGATGAACCAGACAAAAATAACCCTCGTCAGAAGACGGATGATGGCGATCTGATTTTGTTCTTCTTGCTTCGTTTGCTCTATTTCGACGGCGGCAGCAGGAAATGTTACTTGCTTGACTGACCAAAAGAACCAGTTCGCAAGTTCCTTATAGAAGCGCGTGTTCAATGTCTGTGCGGAGAGCGCTTCGATCCAGCCATCGTAAAGATCGCGGAAGTTTGTCGGCACGCCACGGCCGCGCACCTTCACATTTGAAAGGGCGATGTCGTAGAGAATATCGACATGGGCGCGATGGGGCGCGGCCAGATTAATATCCTTGACGATAGAAATGCGCTTTTCGATGACGTCGCGCGATCCGTCCTTCTTGTTTGGTCGGCGGTCGATCACAGCGAGCGAAGCAAACCCACCATGCCTGAACAGGATAACGGCGGGCATCGGGAATAACCGGTTGATCTCGCGCGTGATCCCGGCCAGCGCGCCACGGGTCCATTCACCGTCTGTCAGTTCTATGGCGAGGAAAACGAACGATTCAATGATGGAAGCCCGGTAGTCCTGCTTACCTTGAAAAAGATCGCGGTTGCCATGGGCGAGAATTGGCAGTTCGTCGTTGGTCAGCTGGAAAAGGAAATCGGCCCGCTGCCATTTGTCCGTTTGCGCCGCCGCCTTTCCGGCAAGGCTGTTCGCCGGGTCAACAAACCGGAGGAAAGATGACGGCGCGCCATCGAGATTAACCGTCTTGCGGCTGGCATAGCCAAGCGCTTCGAACAATTCCGCAGCGGCCTGCATCGACGGTTTTGTAATCAGCGACTTCAGCGCGGTCTGTACCTGAAGACGCAGGTCAGCCATCCACGGCCTCCTCTTCCCGCATGATGACCAGCCACGTCACAAGGTCGAAATCGGAGGCCGATTTCGGTAGCTTGGTGTCATCGACCAGCTTGCCGCCCCGGCCCGCGAATAGATTGCCAAGGTTCTTCTTGTCCGATTGCGAGGCAATGGCGCTGATTGCGGCATCCAGCAACGCGCTGAACCGGCTCATCTCCTTGCCGTCGGAGGTTTCCTCGTCAAACAATTCGCATAATTTATCATAGGGTTCGGCTTTCCCCTGGCAGACCGCGCGGAAGATTTCGAGTACCTGTTTTGGCGCGGTGAAATTGTAGCGAACCTCACCGGTTTCGCGCACATAGACCAGGAAATAGGGTTGTAGCGGATTGACCGTCTCCGCGCCTGCCAACGCGCCCCGCTGCTTGAGGCAGTAAATCGTTCCAGGCTGGATCGTCGGATAGTCGGGATGTGGCGGCACAACGGCATAAAGGCCAAGCGGCGCTTCTTCGAGCTTCTCCCGGTTCGCCTCGATATAGCCCATCAGTTCTATCCGAAAATCATCAAGCGTAAATTCGTTCAGGGCTACCGATTCATTGAAATCCTCAAGATCAAGAACCTCATCCTTTAGCCGCAACAACTGCTTGTCACGGTAGCGCAAATCATCCTGAATAAGATCCTCTATATCCTTTGACTGAAGGATATTGTCTTCGGCGGTCGCAGAGATGTCGACAAGGGCCATGCGCGCTTCGACACGGTTCTTGAGATTAATGTATTTATTGAGGTCAGGCGTTGGCCAGAAATTCACCAACTGGATTTCGCGATTCAGACTACCGATACGATCAATGCGTCCAAAACGCTGGATGATTCGGACCGGGTTCCAGTGAATATCGTAGTTGATAAGGTAGTCGCAATCCTGAAGGTTTTGGCCCTCGGAAATGCAGTCAGTGGCGATCAAGATGTCGATCTCGCCTTTTTGCGGCATCGATTTGATCTTTGCGCGTTGTTTGGCGCGCGGCGAAAAATTGGTCAGAATCTGCGAGAATTCGGCCTTCCCAAAGGTCGTCCGGTTTGGTTTTGAGCCACCGGAGACAAGCGCGATATGAACACTGAGCGTCTTGCGCGCCCAATCTTCCAGCGCTTCGTAAAGATAAGCTGCCGTATCTGCGAACGCACAGAACACGATGACCTTGCGGTTCTCTTCGCCCTGAATATTGCGCTCGGGATTTCGGACCTTGTATTCAATTAGCTCTTTGATTTTTGCCAGTTTCGCATCGCGTGTAGCATCAACTGACTTCGCTGCGTCCGAAAGCAGCGAAAGCTGCTGCTTGTCCGTGGCGAGGTCCTTAAGCCAGCGATCGACATCAAGATGCGCCATTTCGAATTTGAGCTTCGTGCCGACCTGAAAGGCTTGCGTGAGGTCCTCGTCGTCCTCATCCTCGGCCACGAATAAATCGGACTGCAAATCGTCCGCCATTGTTTGGGCGTGAAGTTTGTAATCGCGCAGCCGCTTCTCAAGCTGCTCTATCTTCGCGACAGTCCGCTCCATGGTGATTGCGAAGGCGTTAATAGAGCTTTCCAGCCGCTTGAGGAAGTTCACTTTGATCATGCCAATCAGGAATTTTTCGCGATTGGCTTGCGAGAAGTTCACGATCTTCCGCTCTTCGTACTGTGCCGCATATGGCGGCAAGACGTATCGCGAGGGATTGAAGAGTGAGAGCTCATATTTTGAGATCTCGTCGTTCAGGCGATCATAGGACAGGAAACGTCCCTTCAGATCAATCTCCGAGAAGATCGAAAGAGGTTTCCGACGCTTTGGGAAGTTTCCAATTTTTTCCAGGGACGCCCGGTAATATTTTTTGATATGATTTCGAGATCTGGCGATTGTGAGTTCGTCGAGAAGCGTAAAGAAAGCTGCTGGAAGACGATCCATTAAATCTCGAGCATCGCGTTCGCCGCTGCGACGCGCCCATTCCATGAACGTCTTTTGGGCCGTGGCTAGCGTGTCCTTGATACTATTGATGGCTAGATCGGGAGCAAATGCTGCGTCACGCCCTTCCGTGACAAAATAGATTTGGTTGCGCAGATCGCGGAGGTCATTGTTCACTGGCGTCGCAGACAGCAAGAGAATTTTGGTTTTAACGCCCTTCTTGATTACATCGTCCATGAGCCGTTCGTAACGGCTCTTCCGGACGATGTTCCCATCCTCATCCCGCCTGCCCTTCGTATTGTTTCTGAAATTATGCGACTCGTCGATCACGATCAGGTCGAAATTGCTCCAATTGATTGTTGACAGGTCAATGCCGTCAACTCTTCCGGATTCTCGTGAAAGATCGGTATGCGATAGAACCGTGTAGCTGAATCTGTCGCGCAGAAACGGGTTTAAATCGCTGTTATTTTGAGCGAGGAATACGGTCCAATTATCGCGAAGTTTTTTCGGGCACAGAACCAAAACCCGGTGATTCCGCAGCTCGAAATATTTGATGATAGCGAGAGCCGAGTATGTCTTTCCGAGACCGACACTATCAGCAAGAATACAGCCATTATGAGCATTGATCTTGTGGATCGCGCCTTTCACGCCGTCCTTTTGGAACTCGAACAGCGCTTTCCAGACATCTGTATCAATGATCGCCGTCTGTTCAAACAGGGCGGCATCGGTCTCTTGGCCAGAGATGAACCGTTCGAAGACGTGGTAAAGCGTTTTGAAATAAATAAATTCCGGGGGGTGGTTGACATAGAGCTGCTCAAGATAGCGAAGGACTTCTTCCTTTACGTCGGAGACAAGTTTTTTATCGTTCCATATGGCATCGAACCATGCTTTCAGGTCTGAACGGTCGCGGTCACTATCTACGATCAGGTTGAGTTCGATGTTGGGTGTGCCCGATATGCCCAGCCCACGGTGTGTGAAATTTGAGCTTCCGACGATTGCGTGATCACGGCGACCGTCATCGATGTGATACATTTTCCCGTGAACGAAGTTTGCATCTATTACAGAGCGGATATCGACTTTTTCGCTCAGCCAACGTGCGCAATCAAACGCTACCTGCCGTTGCTGTAGGCGATTCACAAGTTCCAACCCATCATCTTCGATAGCGAAGTTTTTGCGCTCGGTTTTCTCGGGGTCTAAGGACCCTATGAATCGGGGCTCGCCGAACAAGAATCGTAATCGATCAATGCCATCCAAATTCTGCTTGAGAGCCTGATAGGCGTGGATCGTAAAGTACGCTGAAACGACTGAGAGTGCGCTCCCTTCCGATATCCGAAGTTTCAGGAATTCTGCAACACTACCTCGAGAATGGTTGTCTCGAATCCCATGCATGGAGGCGGTTGGTGCTTGCGTCATTCTTATCTCACTCGAGATTGGCTTTATTTGGCCGAAAAAGAGGCCAATTCTAGTCGGTTCTTTTGTATGATCCTGACGTTTTTTTTTCTATCCAGGAGTCGATGTCAGTCCTTTTGAAACGCCATTGATTTCGGACCTTGAATGCCGGGATCTCGCCGCGCTGGGCCATTGTGTAAAGGGTCTTCTCAGCCACCTTTAGTAGCGCTGCGACTTCGGGCAAAGTCAGGATTTCGTCAGACACTCGTCGATCCTCCACCCGCAGAGTACGCTATTAGATACTAATAGTTAGCAGTGTTTGTCAGGAAAGGCTAGTCTCGAAGAGACAGAGGGGCGGTGGCGTGGGCGGCAATCACTCAATTTGCAGGAGCGGCTTGCACCGTAGCATCCAACGGGCTTATTGACCTTCCAAAACTTCTCCTATCCGGCCTGTGACCCCGATAGGGATCACATAGGGCTGGCCATAGGGCTCAGACGGTAATAGCCGCGCCCGCCGGATACGATCAATTCCTTCCAATGCGGCTGGTGACGGAAGGCGTCGCGCATCACCATTGATACCGATCCCGCATTCGCCAGCAGGGTTTTGCCATGCACCCAGGGATTATCCGTGGCGCTGGCGGTGAGCAGCTGCCGGACGATATTGGCCTGCATGTCGCCGAAGTTAAATTGGCGTCCATTCCAGGCCACAACACGGCAATCATTCTGCTGGCTGAAGGCCTGCCGTGGTAAAGCGGCCTGCGCGGTGGTCCTGATTTTGTGCACGCTGACTATCTTGCAGGGCTTCTGCGTGGCCAGATTACGCAACTTCTCGAATTGCCGTAGATCCTCGTTCAGTATGACCAGATCATTTAAATGCAGTTCTGCTTTCTCCAGATGCTCAACGATCATGTAGAAACAGTTTTCCTCGCGGGTGGGGAATTTGCGCCGCCCAACTATACCTCGGGAAAACAGGATTCGGCAGGATTCCGGCGCAACCCGGACATAGCCTTCCAGCCGTTGCGGGGCGGAGCGTTTGGCTTCATCCGGGGAAATTTCCGTGACCGTATAGGCGAACGTGGGTTGCAGCCAGGCCGAGGCGGCAAGTTGCCCCGTGGCGATGGCGTGTTGCACCTCTTCCAGCGTGACAGCCCATCGCTGCGCCGCCTGCTCCAATAAATGGTACTCCCTCTCCGGACACAGCATATAACCCCCAGTCTTGCCTGTTAATTTCGCTTTTTTGATCCCTCTTGAATTGCGTACAGTATTTTGATTTATAGCGTCAATAACATTGGCAACTATCGAAGGAACTTCCCGTGTCCAACAAACCGCACGGCGGTAAACGCAAAGGCGCGGGCAGGCCGAAAGGCCAGGGACGCTTCGGCGAGGCTACCAGGCCGATTCGCATCCCCCTGAGCCTGCTTGGCGATGTTTGCCGCTATGTGCAAAGCGGCGGCCATAAAATTCCCATGTACGCTTCGAGAATACCGGCAGGCCTTCCCACACCATTGGAAGACCATTTGGAAGACACCATCGACCTTAACGAATTGATGGTGAAAGACCCTGCTTCCACTTTTCTGGTGCGCGTGACCGGCGACTCGATGCTGGATGCCGGGATCAAGGAAAATGACGTGCTGGTGGTGGATACGGCCAAGCATCCCAAGCATAAAGACATTGTGATCGTATCGCTCAATGGCGAACTCACCGTGAAGCGTTTGTTCCGTCAGAACGGCCACATCATGCTGGTGCCCGAAAATCCCAACTATGACCCCATTCTCATCAAGGAAGGGGAGGAACTGAAAGTGCATGGGGTGGTGACATTTATCATCCATCCAACATCCTAAAGCGCTTCGCCCCAGGCTAATCCCAAGCTTGCCCAGGGATAGAAGGCCCACTCCCAGCCCTATCCAGGCCCTTAGCGACACCTAAGCGCGCCCCACGCCAGCCCTGGCTATTGTTGGGCAGGTTGCCGTTCGAACAGTTCGAACACGGAGGCAACCATGAACGCTTCACCCGCACAAAAAATCCGCCTTGAAAATATTCGTTTTGTCACGTTGGGAATGACCTGCGCCCCAACTTTCATCCATTTATGAGTAGAGTCCTTTGTTGATTTAAGCCTGTGTGGCCTGGTGGTGCAACGGGACGGGGCGCGGAGCCCC
>Ga0209893_1000041_pt1 | contig 30055 bp, 29 predicted proteins | sample GWRWT3_25Nov14_FD_187190 | JGI IMG/M metagenome (GOLD analysis project Ga0209893, IMG submission 187190) | Sand microcosm microbial communities from a hyporheic zone in Columbia River, Washington, USA - GW-RW T3_25-Nov-14 (SPAdes) (version 2) | ecosystem: Engineered > Artificial ecosystem > Sand... | reverse complement strand
GCTGTCACAGATCGCGAAATAATCTTTCACGATGCGCCGGAATGGCGACAGCGCCAGCATCACCTTGCCAAGCGCGCTATCGTCTTCGCGCCGCACATCGAACACCAGACGGTTATCCACAATCAGCAGATGCAGGCGGTACGGACCATGCGGACTGCCCACCGGCTCAAAAAAATTATCTTCCAGCAGATCAAAAATCGCCACGCGGCGTTCATGATCGATGTCCGCATTGAGACGCACAATATTGGCTTCGTCCAGCACAATGTCGATGACCTTGTGCGTTGGCGCGGCCTGTTCCCGCACGTTCATGTTTTACCGCGTGCATTGAGGCGGATGGAGATGGAACGCCCATGCGCCTCCAACCCTTCGCTTGATGCAAGCGTGGCGACCGCAGGCGCCAGCGCCGCCAGCGCATCGGGCGTGCAACCGATAATGGTGGTGCGTTTCATGAAATCGAGCACTGACAGGCCCGAGGCATAGCGCGCCGCGCGCGCCGTGGGCAGCACATGGTTGGGCCCTGCAATATAATCGCCAATGGCTTCGGGCGTGTGACGGCCCAGGAAGATGGCCCCGGCATTGCGCACCTTCGCCATTAATGCTTCCGGATCATGCACCGCCAATTGCAGATGTTCGGGCGCGATGCGGTCAATCAGGGGCGGCACGTCGTTCATATTCTGTACAAGGATGATGGCGCCATTCGCATCCCAGCTTTCTGCGGCAATGGCGGCGCGCGGAAGGGTTTGCAGATGCACGGCGATCGCGGCCGCCACCGCATCGGCAAAAGCGGCGTCATCGGTCAGCAGGATGGATTGCGCACTGACGTCATGTTCAGCCTGGGACAGCAGGTCGGCGGCGATCCAGGCTGGATCATTGGCCCCGTCCGCCACCACCAGAATTTCCGACGGCCCTGCAACCATGTCAATGCCAACGGCGCCAAATATCTGGCGCTTGGCGGCCGCCACCCAGGCGTTGCCGGGACCGGTGATTTTATCGACGGGTTTGATGCTCGCGGTGCCATAGGCCAGTGCCGCCACCGCCTGCGCGCCGCCGATGCGGTAAATTTCATGCACCCCCGCAAGACGCGCCGCCGCCAAAGTCAGCGGATTGAATTTACCATCAGGTGTAGGCATGACCATGACGCGGCGGGGCACGCCCGCCACCCTGGCCGGGATGGCGTTCATCAGCACCGAGCTGGGATAGGACGCGGTGCCGCCGGGCACATACATGCCCACCGCGCCCAAAGATGTCCAGCGATGGCCAAGCCGAACTCCGATATCATCCGTGTACAGATCATCGTGCGGCAGTTGACGGCGGTGATAGGCCTCAATCCGCCCCGCCGCCAGTTCCAGCGCATCGAGCGTGGGGCGGTCACAGGCGGCAATGGCCGCGTCAATTTCCGCCGCACTAAAGGCAAGCTGCGCCGGCTGCGCCGTCAGACGGTCAAAGCGCGCGGTATATTCCAGCAACGCCGCATCGCCCCGCAAAGCCACATCCGCAAGAATGCCAGCGACGGTGTGATTAACATCCTGCGATGTTTCGCGCTTGGCTTCGATCAGCGTCTGAAACGCATGCTCAAATCCTGTGGCGCTGGTATTCAGCCTTACGGGCATCGCATGGTCCGATCACTCTTTATCCCAATGTTCCGGCCGCCCGGATGCCGCCCATGGCTGGCTGAGATCTTCCAGATAGCCATCCACGCATTCCGCTTCCAGCAGAATTTCAGGGCCACCGGCAAACACAAGCTGTATGCGCACCGTGCCATCACGATGTTCCTGCGCCTGAATGGCCAGAAGGTCCAGCAACTGTTCGGGATTGGCCTGATTTATGTTGCGGTGACGCACAGATGTGACCCCATCGAAATGCACCGCACAGCGCACCCGTTCCGGCGTGCGCGGCCCCAGCCACCCGCCCAGACTTGGCGCCGCTTCATTTTCCCAGCGGAAGCGGTTGAACATAATGGCGAAGCGCCGCCGTTTCTGTTCATAGGCCGTATCAGCAACACGCCCGATTGCATCCTGCAGACAGGCGGAAATCACAGCCAGATCTTCCACATCCAGAGCGGTCAGTTTCAGCGGTTTTTGCACGTCAGCTCCAATGATCTAGTCCCGGATACGGCTGATATCGGCGCCACAGGCGCTGAGCTTGGCCTCAATCCGCTCATAGCCGCGATCCAGATGATATACCCGATTGACGGTGGTTTCATCCTGCGCCGTCAGGCCGGCTATCACCAGAGAGACCGAGGCGCGTAAATCCGTCGCCATCACCGGCGCGCCCCGTAACACATCCACACCGCGCACCAATGCCGTGCCGCCATGCAGATTGATATTGGCCCCCATACGCATCAGTTCCGGCACATGCATGAAGCGGTTTTCGAAAATGGTTTCGCTGATCATCGATGCCCCGTCAGCGGTAATCATGCAGGCCATGAACTGCGCCTGCAGATCGGTGGCGAATCCCGGAAAGGGGGCGGTCATGGCGTCCACGCCTTTCAACCGGCGGGACGGATCGCGCCGGACGCGCAAGGTGTCTTCGGTACTGTCAATCTGCGCGCCTGCCAGAACGAGCAGATCCAGCAGCGCGCCCAGCGTATACGGACTGGTCTGGGTCAGCAACACATCGCCGCCCGTTGCCGCCGCCGCCAGCGCATAGGTGCCAGCCTCGATCCGGTCGGGCAGCACGACATGATCCGCGCCATGCAATTTGGCGACGCCCCGGATGCGGATGGTTTCCGTTCCTGCCCCTTCGATCTTCGCGCCCATGGCGATAAGGCAGTGGGCCAGATCGCCGATTTCGGGTTCACGCGCCGCATTTTCCAGCACGGTTTCGCCGTTTGCAAGGGCTGCCGCCATCAGCAGGTTTTCGGTCGCCCCCACAGACACGATGGGAAAACGGAAATTGGCGCCCTGCAGACCCTTTGGCGCCTGAGCGTTGACATAGCCCTGATCCAGTTCGATCTTCGCACCCATGGCCTCCAGCCCCTTCAGGTGCAGATCGACGGGCCGCGTGCCAATGGCGCAGCCCCCCGGCAGTGACACCCGCGCCTGACCATGGCGGGCCAGCAACGGCCCCAGCACCAGAATACTGGCGCGCATTTTGCGTACCAGATCATAAGGGGCGACGGAACTGGTGATTTCAGGCGTGCTCAGGGTCAAAATGCGCACGCCGTCCTGCTTGCGCAGGGTGATCTCCGCACCATGCTCGCTCAAAACCTCGCTTAGGGTGGTAATATCGGCCAGATCGGGAATGTTGCGCAGGGTCAGCGGGTCCGGGGTCAGCAGCGTGGCTGTCATCAATGGCAGGGCGGCGTTTTTGGCGCCGCTGATGGCGATCTTGCCCGAAAGCGGCCTGCCGCCGCGCATAACCAGCCTATCCATTGGGTTTCTCCGGTTTTTGCTCCTTATCTGCCTCAGATGAAGGGACCGTTTTACCAGCAAAGGCTTTACGGCGGCGCAGATTGGCGCGCAAGGCCTCGGCCTGACGGGATTCGCGGTCCGTTTTACTGGTGATGTTCCGGCTGGAATTGTCTGGGTTTTTCATATTTACAGTTTAATTACAGGGGTAGGCGGGAGCGCCAACCTAGCGTATAGCATGCCCGCCCCGTTACGGCACCCCCCTGTTGCAACCATTAAGGGCTTAATGGACAAAATGACGATCCCTGATCTGCTTCTGGACGGCTACCGCCAATTCAAGGACGCGCATCTGGCGGAACAGGCCGCATTATACCGCCGTCTGGCGTTGGGTGGCCAGTCCCCAGGCATTATGATGATTGCCTGCGCCGATAGCCGGGTGGACCCCGCCACCATTTTCAGCGCGGGACCGGGCGAGCTGTTTGTGGTGCGAAATGTCGCCAATCTGGTGCCGCCTTATGAAGAAAATGGCGGCTATCACGGCACGTCGGCGGCGATCGAGTTTGCCGTTGAAAATATCGGGGTGAAGGACATTGTGATCATGGGCCATGGCCAGTGCGGCGGCATTGCCGCCAGCCTGTCGGCGCGCCCCGTTGGCCAGTTCATTGCCCCCTGGGTGGATATGATTTCCGAAACCCGGGATAAAGTCCTGGCGGACAATCCCAACGCAGACGCCGCCACCTTGCAGCAGGCGCTGGAGTTTGGCGCCATCGGGCACTCGCTGCAAAATCTGCGCAGCTTTCCATTTTTGCAGGCAGCCGTGGATGCAGGGCGCGTGCGCCTGCATGGGGCCTGGTTCTCTATTGCCAGCGGCGAGCTACGCTGGCTGTCACAGGGCAATCAATTCGAAAAAATCTTATAGGCTGCATTGCGCGGGGCAATCGTCTCGGATAGGTTGCCGTCAAACTTTACGGAGCAGCGCCCATGTCATTTCTTGCCAATTCCCTTTCACGTATCAAGCCTTCGGCCACCATGGCGGTCAGCCAGCTTGCCCGTGAATTGACGGCGCAGGGGCGCGACATTATTGGCCTGGGCGCGGGCGAACCGGATTTCGACACGCCCGACAATATCAAGGCGGCGGCGATTTCCGCCATTCAGCGCGGCGAAACCAAATACACCACCGTGGATGGCATTCCCGAACTGAAGCAGGCGATCTGCGCCAAGTTCAAACGCGAGAACGGTCTTGAATACAAACCCTCGCAAATCTCGGTTGCGCCAGGTGGCAAGCCGATTATTTTCAACGCGCTGTTTGCAACACTCAATCCCGGCGATGAGGTGATTATTCCCGCACCCTATTGGGTGTCCTATCCCGACATTGTGCTGATGGCGGGGGCAACACCGGTATTTGTGGAAACCAGCATTGCGACCGGCTTTCGCGTCACGCCCGAAGCGCTGGAGAAAGCGATCACGCCAAAGACCAAATGGCTGATTTTCAATTCTCCCAGCAACCCATCGGGTGCGGCCTATAGCCATGCGCAGATCAAGGCGCTGACCGATGTGCTGGTGCGCCATCCCAATGTGTGGACACTGGCCGATGATATGTATGAGCATTTGCTGTTTGACGGCATGAAGTTCGCCACCATCGCCCAGGTAGAGCCAAAATTATACGACCGTACACTGACGATGAACGGCGTATCCAAGGCCTATTCCATGACCGGCTGGCGTATTGGTTATGCGGGCGGGCCGGAAATTCTGATCAAGGCAATGGCGAATGTGATGTCACAATCCACCTCCAACCCGTCTTCGATCAGCCAGTGGGCCGCGGTCGAGGCGCTGAACGGACCGCAGGATTTCATACCGGAACGCGCGAAAATATTTCAGCAGCGCCGCGATCTCGTGGTCTCGATGCTCAACCAGGCAACCGGCATTCAATGCCCGATACCCGAAGGCGCGTTTTATGTTTATCCAAGCTGTGCGGGCTGTATCGGCAAGAAAACCCCGGATGGGAAAATGATCGCAACCGACGAGGATTTTGTCACGGCATTGCTGGCGGCCGAAGGCGTGGCTGTGGTGCAGGGATCGGCCTTTGGCCTGGCCCCGCATTTCCGGATATCCTATGCGACATCCACCGAAGCGCTGACCGCGGCATGCGAGCGCATCCAGCGGTTCTGCGCGAGCCTGCGGTAGATTTCACAGAGACAAGGCCGCTTACTCGGCGGCTTTGTCTTCACGCTGATAGACATCCTCGAAGCGTACGATATCGTCTTCGCCAAGATAGCCGCCTGATTGCACCTCAATGACACTAAGCGGCAGCTTGCCGGGATTTTCCAGGCGATGGCGGCAGCCCAGCGGCAGATAGATGGATTCGTTTTCCGCCAGCAGAACAATTTCATCGTCGCGGGTTACGCGCGCCGTGCCGCTGACCACGACCCAATGTTCGGCGCGGTGGTGGTGCATTTGCAGGGAAAGTTTCCCGCCCGGTTTCACCATCAGATGTTTGACCTGATGCCGGTCGCCTTCGCCAATACCTTCATAAAATCCCCAGGGCCGGTACACCCGGCGATGGGTGGCATGTTCATCGCGGTTGCGCAATTTAAGTTCGTCCACCATTTCCTTGACCAGTTGGGTCTGGTCACGCGGCGCCACCAGCACCGCATCCGTGGTTTCGATGATCACCAGATTTTCCACGCCAATGGCGGTGACCAGCCGACTTTCGGAGCGGATATAACTGTCGCGCGAACCGCTGGCGATGACATCACCCTGCAGCAGATTATTGTGGGCGTCCTTTTCACCGATTTCCCACAATGACGCCCACGACCCCACATCGCTCCACCCCATATCCACGGGAACCATGGCCACATTTTCGGCATGTTCCATAACCGCATAATCGATGGAATCGGATTCACATGCGCTGAATGCGCCCGCATCCAGCCGGAAAAAATCCAGATCATGCTTGCCTCTGGTGACCGCTGCGCGGCAGGCCTCCAGCATGGCGGGACGCAAACGGCCCAGCGTCTCCAGAAACAGGCCAGCCCTGAACATGAAAATGCCGCTGTTCCAGAAATATTCCCCGGACTTCAGATAATTTTCTGCCGTCGCCAGATCCGGTTTTTCCACAAAGCGATCAACCTTGTGCGGCGTTATCGCGCCCTCAAGACCAGAAATTTCCGGTCCCTGTTTCAGATAACCAAAACCGGTTTCGGGTTTATCCGGTTTTATTCCGAATGTGACGAGATGGCCTGCCCGCGCCGCCAGGGCGCCCGTTTCAATGGCCCTGGTAAACGCATCCAGATCCGCAATCGCATGATCAGCGGGCATCAGCAGCAAAATGGCCTCCGCATCGCGCGCCTGCAGGCATAAGGCCGCCACGGCCGCAGCAGGCGCCGTGTTGCGCCCCACAGGCTCCAGAATTTGCAGGCTGGGGGGAATGCCGGCTTCGCGCAATTGCTCGGCGATAATGAAGCGGTGTTCGTGATTGCAAATGATTACGGGGCCGGGAAAGCGGCTGGCGTCGCCAAACCGCAGGGCGGTTTCCTGTATCATGGTATGGCCCGATATCAACGGCTGAAGCTGCTTGGGATGCTGACTGCGCGACACAGGCCACAGGCGGCTGCCCGAACCCCCGGACAGGATCACCGGATAAATCCGCCCGCGCGTCCCCTTAATTTCGGTCATATCTGATTATTCCTGTACGCATGAATCATTATATCGCAAACCGTTAAAACATCGCCACCCTACAATGGCACGCACACGCAATAGGGCAAGATGTTTTACGGATCCATTCCGGGACAAATTGTGACGCCCGTCACAAATATGCTGGTTGAATCCAAATATAACTGGCCCGTATAGCTGAAACCGGAATAAATTGTTAAGCGACTGTTAAATAGATATTAATTATTGATATTACATTTCCGAATCACGGCACACTGTCCGTGCACCTTTAATTAAGTGTTTGATTATAAGCTGTTTTTACCTGGCGTGGCTCTGGCGTGGCGGGTTGGCGTGGTTATGCCATCGGTCGGCGTCTTTGTGACGCGGGTCTTTTTGGTGGGCAACAGGCAGGGGTTATGACATGGCGTTCAAGGTAAAATTCTGGGGGGTTCGCGGCAGCATTGCGTGCCCCGGCGCCAACCATATTCAATATGGCGGCAATACAAGCTGCCTGGAAATTTCCTGCGGCGGCGAACGGATTATTTTCGACGCCGGTACCGGCATGCGTAATCTGGGTCACTGGCTGCTGAAAAAAAACATCAAGCGCGCCACCATCCTGATGTCGCACACGCACTGGGATCATATCAGCGGGTTTCCGTTCTTCGCGCCTGCATTTCATCCCGAATATGAATTTGAAATCATGGCCGGGCATCTGCGCAGCGATCTCACTATCCGCAATGTATTTTCCGGCCAGATGACGCATCCGTTTTTCCCGGTGCCGCTTGAGGTCATGAACGCCAAAGTCAATTATACGGATTTCAAGGCGGGTGAAAGTTTTGCGCTGAGCCCGCGCATCAATATCAAAACCGCCCTGCTGAACCACCCGGACGGGGCGACCGGATATCGCATTGAACATCGCGGCAAATCGGTTTGCTATGTTACTGACACCGAGCATGTGATCGGCAAGCCGGACCAGAACATTCTGGCGCTGATTGAAGGCGCCGATCTGGTGATTTACGACAGCACCTATACGGACAAGGAGTTTCCAAGCAAGATCGGCTGGGGACATTCCACCTGGCAGGAAGGGGTGCGCCTGTGCAGGGCCGCCAATGTCAAAAGCCTGGCGATCTTTCACCATGATCCCGAACATGAAGACCGCTTTCTGGATGAGCTGGAGGCCGAGGTGCGCAGCACCTGGTCCGGGGCCTTTCTGGCGCGCGAACATTCCCGGCTGAACCTGCTGTAGATCGTCCGGTTCAGTACGATTTCCACCCCTTGTCAGACTGCGCAAACAGGCGCATGATCATAGCGTTGGGCCAGTGTAAACGGCCTGATAAACCTGACCACAATGACAGGAGGCGTACATGTTTGTAGCCGACATCTTGAGGGACAAGGGGGGTGAGGTCATTTCCGTCGGGCCGGAGGATTCGGCCCTATCCGCGGCGAGGACGCTCTCAAAACGCGGCATCGGTTCGGTGCTGGTGCGGGCCGGAAACGGCGAAGTTCTCGGCATTCTTTCCGAACGCGATCTGCTGCATGGCCTGGCGCGCGAAGCAGGCGCGGTGCTGCACTGCCGGGTGCGCGATCTGATGACCCGGGACATTGAAACCTGCACCCCCGGCGACACGCTGCATTCGGTAATGGAACGCATGACGCATGGGCGTTTCCGGCATCTGCCGGTGGTGGAAAACCGCAAGCTGCTGGGCATCATCTCCATTGGCGACGTCGTCAAAAACCGGCTGGCCGAACAGGCGGCGGAGGCCGAGGCGCTGAAGAACTATATCACTTCGGGCTGACATCAGAGGCCAATGCCGGCGGCGGCGGTGATGTCCGTCAGGAAGCCGTCCCGCGCAGTGTAGGCCGGGATATGGCATTGTCCCCCGCGCCACAGGTTTTTCTCTCGGCCTGTGCGCCTTGCCCGCTGCCATTCACACCCATACAGATTTCGGCCCGGGGATCCGGGACGGTGGTGGCGAAACCCGCCGCCTGCGCGTTTGCGCCAAACAATACGGCGCCGATTATGATCGTCTGTTGCAGAATGGTTTTCATTTTTATTTCCCCCGGAGTTGGTTGATATTCCTGTCTTGGTGAAGATCAATTAACCATGCAGCGATCCAATAAACAGTGACGCAGCGCACATAGTTGCAGGAAATAAGTAAAATGCGATACTGGCGGATGCGCTTGTTAGAATTAACCAGGCTATTTCGAATCAAATAGTCCGGGGCTGAAAAATGACAGAGAAAGATTGCGCGTGTGTTTCACAAAAATTAAAATCAGTAATGCGAAACATGGAAGCTCCCGCCGCAGCAGAATTTATCGCGCATTTCAGCGGCCTGCTGCTTGTTCTGCGCCACGACGCCAGCACATGCCGCTAGACCGACCGGTATGATTTCAGGTTTGCCCGTACCACAATCCCGGTCTGTCACCCCGCACCTGTTGCGGGGTCCAGGGATACAAACTCAGGCCTTGGCGTGTGGCGCGCCTGCCAGGCCGTAGCCTTCTGGCGAAGGCTGGTGGACTCCGGAATAAATCCGGGGTGACAGGCTGGGGGCAGGGTGTGCCTCAACCTGAATGCGGCATGCGCTATTACCTCACCATCATCGATCGCAAGCTTGGGGTGAAGAATAAAATTCAGCTTGCGGCGATTTTATGCGAAGGGGTGCAGGGGGGGCGGTCCATGGCCCGCTTCGGCTAAACTCTCCTATTCCGCTGCGCGGCTGACCTTGCCAACGACCGGCAGGCGCTTGCCGCTTGCAGGCAGCGGGCGCGAGCCGGGTTTGACTTCGTCGGGGCTGGTCAGGCCCAGTTCCCTGGCGTATTTGCGCATTTCGGGCAGTACCTGCGTGCCAAGCAGCCGCAGGCTGGTCATGGCGTCTTCCTGACTGACCGCGCCGCCTTCGATGTGCCAGCAGATGAAAATGCCCGGGCGGATCGTTTCCATGACATGACGCAGTTTGGGCAGCACGGATTTTGGTGTGCCGACAATGAACTGGTTGCTGTCCTGAAAGCCCTGATAGGTTGCCATGGTGGCGCGCCTGGCGGCCTCGACATCGATATTTTCGCTATAGGTCGCAGAGGCCAGCGCCACATCGCCGGTTTCGGGATTGGTGAAGGCCTTGGCCAGGCGCGCCGTCGCCGCCTTGGTGTTATAGCCGGACGGGAACATCCATTCGGGGCGCGCAAAGGCCGGCTGGCCGCCGCCATAGAGCCAGGCCTGCCCCAGTTCCTGGGCCTTTTCTTCGGTTTCGGCGACCACAATTTTTTGCAGATAGCCAAAATTTTCCGGCCCGGCCTGATAGCCCTGACGTTCCGCCTCGTCGGCATACATGTCCCACATTTCCATGGTCGGCTCCAGAAACGTTGCCAGCGCCAGATAGGGATAGCGGTGCTGTGCGCACCAGATCACGGTTTCCGGGCTGACCAGGCCGGGAATCCAGCATTCCGGGGCGGGCTGCTGATAGGGCTTTTGCCAGGGATTGACGTGCCGGTAATGATAATGCTTGCCCTCGTAACGCCAGGGCCCTGGCCGCGTCCAGGCCTGCTGAATGAAATCATGCGCTTCGTTGAAACGCTCGCGATTATAGGCGGGGTTGACATTATTGGCGATCTGTTCGGAACCCGCGCCGCGCACCCAGCCCGCAACCAGTCGCCCGCGCGAGATCATATCGATGGTCGCCAGTTCTTCGGCGAGGCGCAGCGGATCGGTGATCGGCAGCGGATTGCCCATCAGCGCAATCTTTACCCGCCTGGTGCGCGCCGCCAGAATGGCCGCCTCCACATCCATTACCGCGCCCATGGTGAATGGATTGGCGTGATGTTCGTTCAGCATGATCACGTCAAAGCCCAGATCTTCGGCGGCCACATTCTGATCGAGATAGCGGTGGTACAGTTCCGCGCCCACCTTTGGATCAAAATGCTTGTTGGATACGCCAAAGAAGCTGGCGTTGCGGTAAACTTCATTTTCGGCAAGGCTGGCGTAGGGGCGCTCTGTAAAAGTTCCGATATGCATGATGGTCTCCCTATCTGACTATTGCGCAAGGAACGCGGTTAGCTTGGCAAGAAACTGGTCTTTCTTTTCGATTTCCGGCATGTGGCCGCATTTGTCGAACAGTTCCACCTTTGCGCCCGCAATCGCGGTGGCATACACGTCGGCGGCGCTGGGCGGGATGATCTTGTCGTCCTTGCCCCACAGGATAAGTGTCGGCAGGTCTTTCACGCCCTGCAGCAGATGCGGCAGGCTGGGATTGAACATATAGGGCGCCCAGGCCAGACGTGCCGATTCGGCACGGGCGTCTTCCCACATTTCATATTGCTTCGCACCCGGTTCGCCATACAGTTTGGAAAGCTCCGGCGCGCCGACGGGATCAAACATGCCTGCGTCGATATAGCTCTGCGTTGGCGTCGCAAACAGATCGCGGATTTCACCTGTGGGCGGGCGCACGCCAAAGGGCGCCACCAGCGCCATATGTTTGAACTGCGCGGCATTGTTCACCGCCATCTCGGCGGCGATCCAGCCGCCCAGTGAAAAGCCCAGCACGTCGATGGGGGAAAGCGATTGTTCCTGCAGAAAGCGCGCATAAAAACACGCCTGATCGCGCATATTCATGATCCAGTCGATACGATCACCCACGCCAAAGCCGGGATGCAGCGGAATGATCAGCTTGCGGGTTTTCGATAATTGCTCATAGGCGTCGGTCCAGCCGGGAAAGCCCAGTTCCCCATGCAGCACCAGCAAGGGCGCGCCGCTGCCGCCTTCCAGATATTTCAGCGTCGCGTCACCTATTTGCACCGATTTTTCGCTGACCGCCATGCCCTGTCTCCCAAAAGTTTATTCTGATTACATATTGGCCCGATTGAGCCACCGCTCAGCAATAAGTTCAACGTAAATCGCAAGGCCAGATTATTTGCGAATATTGCGGAATATTCCTGACCGGAAACGCTAAACTGTCGCCATGACCAGATATGCCTTTATCCTGTTGTGTATTTTGTGTGGCGCGCTGTTTGGCAGGGCGCATCCGGGTAATGCCGCCACGATCCATGTGGTCAACCATGGATGGCACACCGGGCTGGTAATCCGGCGGGGTGACATTCCAGCCGGGCTTTGGCCCGAGCACCGTCAGGCCCCGCCCGGCGAATATCTGGAAGTGGGCTGGGGGCAGCGGGAGTTTTACCAGACCCGCGATCCGAGCCTGTTGCAGGCGCTGGGCGCGGCTGTCTGGCCGGGGGCAAGCGTGCTGCATCTGGTGGGGTTTAATGGACAGGTGACGGAGCGCTTTCCCCATAGCGAAATTATCGCCCTGACAGTGGACAATGCGGCTATGGCGCGGCTGGTGCGCTATATTGCCGATGCCTATGAACGCGATGCAGATGGCAATGTCAAACGCCTGGGGGCGGGTCTTCATGGCGACAGCCGGTTTTTTGCGGGCCGCGAGGATTTTCACCTGTTGCGCACCTGCAATGTGTGGACGGCGCACGCCTTGCGGCGTGCCGGCTGCCCGGTTGGTTTGGGCATCACAGCGGAAAATGTCATGTCGTCGGCGGCCAAATGCGGCACGCCCGTACCCTGAACGTATATGTGACCGCCGTCACAGGCGTTCATTTCTACTCCTGCGGGAGTATTTACCGCCACTCCGGCCAGCAATAATCTCTTCTCAGCGTCCAGATTTTTTTGGGCAGGAAATATCAAATGGAGAAATTATCATGCGTAATTTAATCAAAACAGCGGCGGTGGCCGCCATGCTGCTGTCCCCAGGCGCGGCGCAGGCGGCGGTTATAACCGTAAGTTCACTGAATAACGGCAATTTCGGGGCGAGCCAAGGCATTACGGGAGGGAGTGCGATGAGTCCTTTCGCGGTGTTGGGTGCTGCAACATTTCAGATAACGGCAACAGGAACCTTATGCCTTGCGACCTGCTCAATTTTTGTCGGGAGCCCTGACGGCATAACGCTAGACAGCGCCCCCGAGATTCTCCCGCTTGAGGAAGGAAGCGGGGTAAACGTCAATCCGAATCTCAATACCGCCGCGCTGATCGGCGCCTTTGTAGCCGCAGGAACACCTGGCACAGCAGGAATCGACGATGATTTCGGCGGGAATGTAGCGGCCAGCGCCCTGTTCCTGATCGGCAGCGGACCATATCTATTCAATGCGCCGGGTGCGGGCACGCTTTATCTGGGAATCAACGATTCCTTTGCAAGCAATAATACCGGCTTCTTTACCGTTACAATTATAGAGCAGGCGCAACAGGAAACACCCGTTCCCGAACCCATCACCCTGTCCCTGCTGGGCGCGGGGCTGGCGGGGCTTGGTGCGATCCGGCGCGCGCGAGCCCCTTGCTGTTTCAGCGCAATACGCGCCACGGCCTGAATTTTGGTGAAGCGGGACCGGTGATCTGGCTGCGGGTGGACGTGGAAAATAGTGGCGCGCGTGATGGTGAATGGCTATTCGCGACACGTCTGACATCTATTGCCTTGCTGGATGTTTATCTGATCCGAAACAACAAGTCAGAATTATTATATTCGGCTTCGGACCCGCACACGTCGCTGGCTTCTATCAAACGTCATTACGCGCATGCCGCCGCTTTTGTCCTGTCCGCCGGGGAAAAGGGAACTATATTTGTGCGTTATCTGGGGCGGCATATATCACGTATGCCGTTGTCGATCTCATCGTTCGAAGCCGTAGCGGTGGCGCGACAGGACCGATATGTTGTTTTTTCTGCAATTGCAGCCAGTGTTGCGGCCCTGGTGCTGTATGGAAGTGCAATTTTCTGGATTATCAAGGGCCGGATAATTCTTTATTACGCCGCCGCTGAAATTGCGACTGTAATGATCATCGGCCAGGCAAATGGCATTCTCAACGTTTTATTTTGGCCACAATCGCCGTTGTTGCAGGATCTTGCGCCAGGGCTTCTTAACGCATTCAATGTCATTTTTTCATCCCTGTTTGCGCGTAATTTTTTCCGGCTTCCGGAACGTGCGCCGTATACGGATTTATTTTTTCTTGTATGGATCGGGGTTGCGCTCGTTTATATTGCGCTCACAGCTTTGATCCTTGGGCAGCCAGCCTATTTCAGTATTCAGCAGTTTATCGGTTATGTCCTGCTGACACCCTTATGGTTATTCCTGCCGCTACTGGCGGTGTTTGCGACGCTTCGCTGGCAAACCAGTTACTGGCCTTTAATTCCTGGCTGGTCCATCATCACATTTGGGCATTTATATTGGCTGGCAATTGTCCAGGGTGTGGTGCCTGAACCGCCATTTCACCCACAACTGATTGGTTTTATTGCTGTTGGCCAGGCATTCTTCCTGGCCGTGGCTATCGTTTTGGAGGTGCGGCTATTGCGCGATGACAGATTGCGCGGGCAGATTGAACTGAACACCGCCCTGCAACAGCAATTGGCGGCGACGCAACAAAAAACGGAAATACTACGCGAACTGGCCGAGCAGGACCGTTTGGTTCATGCGGCCGGGCATGACAGCAGGTCCATTTTACTTGGGCTGCGCAATTTCGCGGCCGGACTGCAACAGGGAACGGACGCTACGCATGTTGGTATTGCCGCGCAGGCGATCACACACCTGACCAATGATCTGGAGGCGGTGTTAAGCACCACCATCGCCAGCGCGGCGCATGGTGGGGCCACGAATATGCTGGCGCTGGAAATGGTTCCGGTTGCGCAAATGCTGGCGGCGGTGCGGCTGATTCACGAACGATCGATCCGCGATAGGGGGCTTCGGTTCCGTGTGCATGGTGGCGCGATTGAACTGGTGACAGACCGCGCGCTGCTGGTTCGCATTCTGGGTAATCTGGTGGATAATGCCTGCAAATATACAGAACAGGGCGCCATCATACTGGCGGCGCGCTGTCACGGTGGTATTTTACGCATCCAGGTGTGGGATAGCGGTTTCGGTATTGCGCCGGAGATATTGACGACATTGCTCGATCCCAGGGTTGGACAGGTGCGTGTGTCTGAACATGGCGCTGGTCAGGGCAGTGGATTACAAACCGCCAAGTCGTTGGCGGCACGCATTGGTGGTTCGATTTCCGGCTGTTCGCGTGTGGGTCATGGCAGTTTTTTTGAACTGCGTCTGCCACTGGTGAATTCATTTGATGTGAAGCAAATCGCCGGTGCGGGTCGTCTATGGGTACTGGAAAATACGCCTGATGCCGCACTTCGGCTGCAACGCATGGCGGCGGAGCTGGGTTTGAGCGTGAATTATTTACCGCCAGCCCAACAGGCCAGTTTGTTTGCGCATGGCGGGGTCGCCAGCACGGATTTCGTGCTGATCGCGGAAAATTTTGGCGGCCCAGGTCAGGAACAGGAAATCGCGCAACGCCTTGCGGACACTGTTCCGCGCGCCAATATCTTTATCACCACCTATGACAGGGGCGTGGATGTGCGCGCCCGGCTTGCAAAAAGCGCCAGGATCGTTCTGTACGAGCCGGTAACAACCGAGGCGCTGCGCATGGCGATCTATGCGCCAAAACCCAGCACATCGGCCATGGAATAAAGTCCGGGCCGCTTGCCCTGGCCCCATTTTGCGGCGGCAACCGCGCCGCGCGCAAAGATCGAACGGTCCGATGCGTGATGGCGCAGTTCGATGATTTCATCATCGGCGGCAAATATAACGCTATGTTCGCCAACCACGCCGCCGCCGCGCAATACCGCAAAACCGATATCGCCTGTCTTGCGTGCACCGGTTATGCCGTCGCGCCCGCGCGCGGCGACATCGGACAGTTTTACGCCGCGCCCCTCGGCTGCCGCCGCGCCCAGCAGCAATGCGGTGCCCGATGGCGCATCCACCTTGTGCCGGTGATGCATTTCCAGAATTTCAATATCAAAGGCATCATCCAGCAGTTTCGCCACCTGTCTGGTCAATTGCGCCAGCAGATTGACGCCGAGCGACATATTGCCCGCCTTGATGATGGTGGCGTGGCGCGCGGCGGCGGCAATGGCGGCTTCGTGTTCCGCCTCAAAACCCGTGGTTCCGATCACATGCACAATGCGGGCCTGCGCACACAGCGCGGCATGTTCAACGGCGGCGGCGGGTGATGTAAAATCCAGCACCGCATTGGCTTTGGCGATCAGTTCCAACGGATCATCGGTAATGGCAACGCCCAGGGGTTCGATGCCCGCCAGCGCGCCCGCATCGCGGCCCAGAAATTGCGATCCCGCTGGCTCAGTCGCCCCGGAAATTTCACAACCCGGGGTTCGCGACACCTGACCTATCAGCGTGCGCCCCATGCGGCCCGCTGCGCCCACCACGACTATTTTGATATTCGACATTCTGTTCAACCTGCATTCGCACGTCTCCTCCATGTCATTGCGCGGCGCGTACGCTGCGTGGCAATGACGCGCAGAAGTCAGTGACTGGCTCCTGACGGAAAACGCCCTGATTAATACACCATCCATGCATAAACACTACAGCGCAGAAGATTAGCCGATTAAAATGACCGGAGCAGACGGATTTTGTCACATCACGCTTGATCCAGATCAAACCATAGGGGACAAGCCTGTTTTATCCAGTTGAAAATACTGGATTAATCTATCGCAGTTGAAAAGGGCGCTGCAATCCTGATAGATATTGATCTAATCATAAAATTAGCCAGGGAAGATGAGGGAAGACCATGTCCACGACGCCACAATATGACGCCATTATTATCGGGGCCGGCATTGCCGGCATGTATCAGCTTTACCGCCTGCGGGAACTGGGGCTGAAGGTTCGGGTGTTTGAGCACGGCAGCGATGTCGGCGGCACCTGGTACTGGAACCGCTATCCCGGATGCCGCTTCGATTCCGAAAGCTATAGCTATGGCTATTCCTGGTCGAAGGAACTGCTGCAGGAATGGAACTGGAAGGAGCATTTCTCGCCGCAGCCGGACACGATGGAATATCTCGACCTTGTCGCGAGGAAATTTGATCTGCGCAAGGACATCACCTTCAACGCGCGCGTCAGCAAGGCGACCTATGACGAGAAAGCCAATGAATGGGAGATCGAAACTGAAAATGGCGAACGCGCCCGCGCCCGGTTCCTGATCACGGCCGTTGGTGTGCTGTCGGCGACCCAGATGCCAAGAATTCCGGGTGTTGATAAATTCAAGGGCATTTCGTTCCACACCTCGCGCTGGCCCAAAGACGAAAAAGGCTTTGGCGGCAAGGATATCGGCATGAAGGGCAAGCGTGTCGGCGTTATCGGCACGGGCGCCACCGGCGTGCAGCTGATTCAGGAAGCCGCCAAGGTTGCCGGGCATCTCACCGTGTTCCAGCTTGCGCCGGAATTTTGCGCGCCGTTGCGCAATGCTCCGATCACGGATGATGAAATGGCGCATATCAAGGAGAACTATCCGGAAATCTTCAAAAAATGCAGGGAATCTTCCGCTGGCTTCATGCATAATTTCGTCATGAAGTCGGTTTTTGAAGTATCCGACGAGGAGCGCGAGGCGTTTTTTGAATATCTGTACAACAGGCCCGGATTTGAAAAATGGCTGGGCAACTATGTTGACACCATGATCGATCCCAGGGCTAACGCGCTGCTCACGGATTTCATGGCGCGGAAAATTCGCAGCCGGGTCAAGGATCCCGTGCTTGCTGAAAAGCTGATTCCAAAAAATCACGGTTTCGGCATGCGCCGCGTTCCCATGGATACCAATTATTACGAGGTTTACAATCAGGACAATGTGACGCTGGTTGATCTGCGCGAAACGCCAATCGAGACCATCACCGAGAAAGGCGTCAAGACCAGCGACAAGGAGCATGAGCTGGATATTCTGATTTACGCCACCGGCTTTGACGCCGTCACCGGCGCGTTTACCCGGATCGATATTACGGGTGTAGGCGGCAAGAAGCTGAAGGACAAATGGGCCGACGGCCCGGTCACCTATCTGGGCATTGGCGGGCATGATTTCCCCAACTTCCTGACCCTGGTCGGCCCGCATAATGGCGCGACTTTCTGCAATATCCCGCGCTGCATTGAACAGAATGTGGAATGGGTGTCAGACCTGATGAAATATATGCGCGACAAAAAACTGACGCGCGTCGAGCCAACGGTAAAAGCCGAAAACGAGTGGACGGAGCATGTGGCCGAATCCGCGCAGAATTCGCTTTTCACCAAGACCGATAGCTGGTTCATGGGTGTCAACATCAATATGCCGGAGAAAAAGCGCACCTTCCTGCTCTATGCGGGTGGCGCCCCGGCCTATAAGGCCAAATGCGACGAAGTCGCGGCCCATGATTATGAAGGCTTCGCGTTGAAATAACAGCCTTCCCACGGCCCCGGTAGGTTGATCAGCAGATCACCCACCGGGGCCGTATCCTTTTATTAACCTATCCAGATAATCTTTTCTCACATCGTCCGCCGGTCTGGCTGTGGCCCGTACCCGCGTTGATGGTTTATGTGTTGACCAATTTTCTAACGGCACATAAAATCAAATTATATTTCACTGACCAGACGCGCCTTTAGAAAGATTGCACATGACCGTGGCTGTCGAAACGCTCAAGGCGCTTCCGCTTTTTTCGAATCTGGGCAAGGAAGAAGGCGCGCTGCTGATTCGCAACAGCCGGATCGGCCAATGCAGGCGCGGCAGATTTCTTTTCATGCATGGCGACGCCATCACGCATTTTTACGTGATCTGCCGGGGCAGTGTGCAGGTCTTCCGCGAAACGCCGGACGGGCATGAGGTGACGAGCAATATTCTGATTGCCGGGGATAGCGTCAACGCAGACGAAATCGTATCGGGTCAGACTATTCATCTCTCAAATGCGCGCGCCGTGGACGACGTGTCCATGCTGGAAATCCCCATCACATGGCTGCGCGAACATCTGAAGGATCTTGGCAATTTGGCCGCGCATCTGATGATGGACCTGTCAGACCGGCTGCGCAGCGCCGAAATGGAGGCAGAGCACCTGACCACCATGTCTGCGGCGCAGATCGTGGCCTGCTATCTGCAAAAGATATGTGTACTGTATAATTTTGATCCGCATGGGTTCGAACTGCCCTACACCAAGACGCTTATCGCGTCGCGGTTGCGCATGGAGCTGGAAACTTTCTCGCGCACATTGCAAAAAATAAAAGATCAGGGCGTTATTGTCACGGGCGCCCATGTTTCGTTCACCAATGTGCGCAAGGCCAAGCATTTCGCCTGTGGTGAATGCTCGATATCGGAAGAATGCACGACGCATCAGATTTTGCATGCGAAACTGGATAAACGCTCCGGACACGGAATATAAGCCGCGGTTCGACCGAAGCGCCTGCTCTCAATTTCCTGCGGCAAGCCTTGCCATCCGGGCGGGCTGCGCGCCCGCACCCGCGACACTGGCCTTATGGATTAGGCCGGACACACCATCCAGCGCGCCAGAAACCAGTTCGCGCGCAAGCAGCCGGGCGGGGTCAACAGGGCCTGGCATGCGCAAGCCGCGCGCGGCTGCCGCAGAAAATCCAACGCGCGCGTAATAGGGTTCATCGCCCACCAGAACGACAATCCTGTGGCCCATCGCGGCTGCTTTCGCCAGCGACAGTTCCATCAGGCGCAGGGCAATGCCCCGGCCCCGCTGATCGGGGTCCACGGCAAGCGGGCCCAGCAACAGGGCAGGCGTGCGCGCATCACCAATTTCGACCGGCCAATAGCGCAGCGCGCCGCGCATGACGCCATCTTCCCAGGCCACCAGCGACAGTTCAGGAATGAAATCCGTCCCTTCACGCAGCCGGTACGCGGTCTTGGCAAAGCGCCCGGGCCCAAAGGCCCTGTCCAGCAAATGTTCAATCTGGCCCGTATCCACGGGCTGCTCGCAGCAATAATCGATCATGATAAAACTCCCCGGCGAAGGTGTATGAAAACACTTCAGCGCGCTACCGCGCCTTCCGCTTTGAATGTCCATTGGCAGATGGACGGGGGAGGGTGTGGCGCGCGCCTAACGTCGCGCCCGGGTTTCGAGCGCGGTGAGCGTTCTTCGTCGTGAGGACAGAAAAATCATATTCACCACAGCACCATCAGTTACAGAGACCGGCGTATAATACCCTTTTCCCCTAACGTCCAGTCTATTTATTGGCTGGCATGGTTAATTCCGGATGGTTTGCCAGCAACTGGGTGCGGACCGTGCGCCAATACAGCGCCGAACGGTTCTGGTCATAACGTTCGCCCGGCCGGATTGCCAGGTGATAGGCCGATAATGCAGGATCTTTTTGTTCTGCGACCAGATGATCAAGCTGGCTGATATTACAGCCATCCAGGGCTATGGGTGCGGAACCATTGCGCACCACGCCGCCGGGTGCCAGATGCACGCACACCGTCCCGGCCTTGCGCGCCAGACGCAAATGTTTCTGGTCCAATGACCGCAAACCGGCATCATCAAGGGGTATGTCTTTGACACTTGCGGCGGTTTCGGCATATGCCAGGGATGGGCCAAGCAGCATGACGAAAGCAAGCCCTGCCGCTATAGTCAATTGCCGGAGCTTCATGGATATCATCCTTTGCGTTTTTATGAATAGGGCCTGCACATTCCAACCTGGATATGGGGCGAAACTGAGGCAAATTCCACAATAATAATAAAGCGACCCAATCACAGCCATGCGGCCAGATAGCACAACTGCCCCACAAAACCCCGCCGGTACGCCTTCCCTGAAGCCCCCCGTTTCCGCGCGGTTCTGGTATCTGGCGGGCATGTGCCCGTATTTCTGCGCCATAGGGGTGCAGAATGTGGTGTTCGTCTGGCTGATGACACAGGTATTGCATGCCAGCCCATGGCAGGTTGGTTTGTCCCAGATGCTGACCATGCTGCCCATGCTGACAATTATTTTATTGGGTGGCGTGGCCGCAGACCGGCACGAGCTGCGGACCTATCTGATTATTTTGCAGGTGGTCATGGCGTTACTGCCGCTTTCACTGGCGGGCGGTATCGGGCTTGGCTATCTCAGCTATTGGGGACTGGTGTTTATCAGCGTTTCAATTGGCGTTATCGGGGCGTTTGTCGTGCCGGCGCGCGATGCAATGCTGAGCCTGGTGGATGACGGGGAAATTCAGCATACCATAACCGCCATGACGGGCCTGCAATTTGCCAGTCAGATTGCCGGTCTCCTGCTGGGCGGGTGCGCAAGCTGGCTGGCGGGGCAGGTGGGTGCGGGCGCCTCCGATCCCGCCGGGGCGCTTGGACTGCTGGTGTTGCAGGGCGCGCTAATATTTATCTCTGCATTTTTCAGCAGCAAATTACCGGTAGCCAAACCACAATTGCCAGTGGGGGGCGGGGCGCTGGTCAATATTGCCGAAGGCTTTGGCGCAGCGATGCGCAATGCAACCATCCGGCCCATACTGCTGTTTATGTTCTGTATCGGGACATTATTCACGGGCGTGTTTCTGGTGCAGATTCCGCTGATGGTGCGCGATGTGTACCGGGGCAGTTCTGCGGAACTGGCGGCGCTGAATATCAGTTTTATGGTTGGTACAACCCTGATGGTGCTGGTCCTGCGCCGCATGCATCCGGTGCGCCGTCAGGGGCGTACGATGCTGCTGGCCAGTTGCGTAAGCTGCGGTGTGATTGGTTTGATATCGCTGGCGCCGTCATTGCCTTTTATGTGTGGGCTGGCTGCAATCTGGGGCGCCGCTGGCGGCGTCACCATGATTATGAGCCGCACCCTGGTGCAGGGTGCGGCCCCGCCGGAAAGCCGGGGACGCATCCTGTCGATTTTTCAGCTTGCCTATGTGGGCGGCGCGCCGCTGGGCAGTTTCGCCATGGGCCTGCTGATTGACGGGCTGGGCGTGGTAAAGGCGCCGCTGGTTCCCGCCGCCGGATTGGCGCTGGTGATCATGACGGCCTATTTCACATCCGCGATCTGGCGCTTGCGGCAGTGAAGCATGCGCTGCAGATTTATCCCCGCGCCGGTTCGGACCCCAGCACGCCTTCCTTTACCAGCGCGGCAACATCGCCATCCGTCATGCCGAGATAATCACGCAGCACCTCTGCGTTGCTTTCGCCCAGAAAGTCCGCCTGCAGGTCAAGTGTTTCAGGAAAGGCGGAAAATTTCAGCGGCATGCCGGGTACCTTGAGCGGCCCGAACGCGCGGTCGGTGACCGTGCGCACCGTCTGGCGCTGAATCAGATGCGGATGCGCCATGGCCTGCGGCACGCTCAACACCGGGGCGACCGGCACATGATTTTCCTGCAATATGCGCACGGCTTCGTCGTCGCTGGGGGTGCTGCGCAACCAGCTTTCAATGGCGTCGACGATCAGTTGCCGGTTTGCCGTGCGCGCCGCATTGTCGGCAAAGCGCGGATCGCTCAGCATGTCTTCGCGCCCCATGACCTTGCACAGATTATTCCATTGCTGACCCAGCGCGATGATTACCAGCCATTGTTCCTTGCCCTTGAACAGGCCGATGGGGGCAACCGCGCCATGATGCGCGCCGGTGCGGGTGGGCATAAATGCGCCGCCGCTGCCGTCATAGCCCTGCACATTGATTTCATGGCAATGGAACAGGCAGTCCAGCAGCGCAATATCCAGATACTGCCCGCCGCCGCCGCGCAGCCGGTGAAACAGCGCCGCACTGACCGCGCCAAACGCATGCGCGCCGGTGGATACGTCGCCCAGCCCCAGCCCCGCGAAATAGGGCGAACCGCCCGGTTCGCCGATCATGTCGATAACGCCTGCATAGGCCTGGGCGATATAGTCAAACCCCGGCAGGCCGCTTAATGGCCCGCTTTGACCAAAGGCGGAAATCGAACACATGATCAGATTGGGATTGAGTTGGCTCAGCCGGTCCCAGCCAATGTTCAGGCGCTGCATAACGCCGGGGGTGAAATTTTCCACCACCACATCCATCTTCGGAACGAGGCCATGAATGATTTCCTGCGCCCTGGGGCTGCGCAGATCGAGACACAGCGACTTCTTGCCCCGGTTCTGCTGGATATAATAACCGCTGCGGCCATCCTTTAGCGCGGGCATGGTGCGCACCATATCACCGGCGAGCGATTCCACCTTGATCACCTCCGCCCCCAATTCCGCCATAAACCGGGTGCAGGTCGGTCCCGCAAGCACATGGGTGAAATCGAGAACCTTGATCCCTTCCAGCATATGTTTTGGCGCCATTGGATGGTCCTCCAGCCAGGTTATTGTTGGTTTGGGTTATCAGATACGAAACACAGGCCTGCTGGCAAGCCCCTTAATTTACCGCCGCCAGAACCGGGGCAGGAACAGCACATAGACCGTTAGCAATTCAAGCCGACCCAGCAGCATGGTGATGGTCAGCACCCAGATTTGCGCCGCGCTGAGGGTGGAAAAATTACCGGCCGGCCCAATGATTGACCCCATGCCGGGGCCGGCATTGCCCAGTGTTGCGGCGGCGGCGGAAAACGCAGTGGTGGCGTCAAAGCCCGTGGCCACAAGAATTAATCCGGAACCGGCAAATGTGAGCAGGTAAAGAAACAGAAAACCGGTGACGGAACTGATCGTTGTGTCGTGCAGCGCGCGTTCATTATATCGCGCCGTGAAGATGCCGTTAGGAAAGATGATGCGCCTGATCTGGTTCGCAACCGCCAGATATAATATCTGTATACGGAATATCTTGAATCCACCGGCAGTTGATCCGGAACAGCCCCCGATCAGCATCATCGCAATAAACAGGGTTGTGGCGAACGGCCCCCATAGCCCATAGTCTGTATTCATAAAGCCAGTGCTGGTGATGATGGAAACCGTGCTGAATGCCGCAAACCGCAGGGCCTGCCAGCCTTCATGGATACCGCCATACCACTGAAAAACGGTCAGGGTTGCGGTAAAGGCGGCGGTAATCGCGAAATAGGCCAAAACCTGGGTATTGCCAAACAGGATCTTCGGCTTCCCCCGAAAGGCCGGCCAGAACAGCATAATGGGCAGCGCGCCAAGAAACATGAACAGGATTGCCGCCATGTCGAGAACCGGACTATCCCAATTTGCGAAGGATTTATCCGACGTGCTGAAACCGCCGGTTGAAACCGTCGCCATCATATGCACAACGGCGTCAAAGGCATTCATGCCGCTTGCCCAGAACGCTAAGGCGCAGGCGAACGAGAGGCTTAGATAGATCAACCCCATCGCCCGCGAAATCTGGGTCAGGCGGGGTAGGATTTTTTCTTCGGAACGGTCTGAGGATTCCGTGCGAAACAGCTGCATGCCGCCAACCTGCAATAGTGGCAGCATTGTAATGGCCATGACGATAATGCCCACCCCGCCCGCCCATTGCAGAAGACCGCGCCACAGCAAGGTTCCTGGCGGCATCGCGTCAAGCCCGACTATGACCGTTGATCCCGTCGTGGTGAAACCCGAGACGGCTTCGAAGACCGCGTTGGAAATAGTGAGATTGGCCTTGATGAAAATGAACGGCAGCGCCGCAAAAGCTGAAATCATAATCCATGAAAGCGAGGTCAGTAAAAACGCCTGGCGCAGGTTTAGCCCCGGCGTCACCTGTTCTTTTGGCATGCGCCCGGCAAGAACAAGCGCATAACCCGTGAACAATGTCAGCGCGGAAGAAAGCAGAAAGCCCTGCCAGTCTTTATTGCCGGCGGCAAAATCAAACAGCGCCGGCGCGGTCATGGCTGCGCCAAGCGCGATCAGCATATAGCCGATCACCAGCGATAAGGGGCGAAACTCAAACATGGATATATATGCTGTTCAGGCGCCGCACCTGTTCAGTGAACGATCACGGATTGGTGCGGACTATCGAGCGAGAAGGTGGGGATTTCGACATCGAACTGCTCGCCCTCGCCGGTTTGCATCTGATAGGCGCCGCCCATGAAGCCGGACGGCGTGGGCAAGGGCGTGCCGCTGGTATATTCGAAACTTTCACCAGGTGCGAGCAGCGGCTGTTTGCCGACCACCCCTGGCCCGCGCACTTCCTGCACCCGCCCGGCTGCATCGGTGATGCGCCAGTAACGGCTGCGCAATTGCACGGGCGCAACACCGTCATTGCTGATGGTCACCCGGTAGGCCCAAACATAGCGGTTCTGCGCAGGCTCCGATTGATCCGCCAGAAAGTGCGGCTCAACCGCAACCCGGATGCCGCGCGTGACTGTCTCATACATGGGCTCTAATCCTCTTTTCGCGCTAAAGCAGTTTATAACCGGATTGAAGCACACCCTTCGTATGCCCCTGACCCCCTCCCCGGCCCTCCCCCTTTCAGTGGGAGGGAGAAGTTGCGTCTCGCGTCCCCTTTCCAAGGAGAGGGTAGGGAGGGGATCGGCCACACGCGCGAAAGCCATGTGTGCTTCGATCCGTTCACAAACTGTGCTAGTTTCGCGCAGCAATGGCCGCCTGGTCAAGATCCGCTTCTATATCGGCCACATCTTCCAGTCCAACAGAAAGCCGCACACAGGCATCGCTGATGTCCAGTTCCGCGCGCGCCTCGGGGGTCAGGCGGAAATGCGTGGTGGTGGCCGGATGGGTGATCAGGCTTTTGGTGTCACCAAGATTGTTGCTGATCTTCACCAGTTTCAGGGCGTTCAGAAAACGGAATGCCGCCGCCCTGGCGCCGCTGCCACTACCGATATCAAAGGCGACGATATTGCCACCCATCTGCATTTGCGCCATGGCGAGCGCATGTTGCGGATGGTCCTTGCGTGCGGGATACAGCACCTTTGATATGCCCGGAAGCGTGCCCAGGAAATCGGCAATGCGCGCGCCATTGCGCGAATGTTCGCGTACCCGCAGATCCAGCGTCTCCAGCGATTTCAGCATAACCCAGGCGTTAAACGGCGACATGGCCGGCCCCATATGGCGCAGCAGGGGTTTGACCTCGTCGTCAATATAGGATCTGGACCCCAGGATCACGCCGCCCAGACAGCGGCCCTGGCCATCAATATGTTTGGTGGCGGAATAGACCACCACATCGGCGCCAAATTCCAGCGGGCGTTGCAGGATCGGCGTGGCGAACACATTGTCCACCACCAGCCGCGCGCCCGCCGCATGGGCAATGTCCGCAACGCCACGCAGATCGCTGACCTGCAAATTGGGATTGGTGGGCGATTCCAGAAACAGCACCCTGGTATTGGGCCGGATTGCGGCCTGCCATTGCACCAGGTCGCGGCCATCGATCAGTGTCGATTGAATGCCAAAACGCGGCAGCATTTCATCGACAATATAGCGGCATGAACCAAACATCGCTTTGGCCGCCACCACATGATCGCCCGCGCGCAGCATGGCCAGCAGCGCACTGGATACCGCCGCCATGCCCGTGGCCGTCGCCCAGGCGGCCCCGGCCCCCTCCAGCGCCGCCATGCGTTCTTCAAACATGCCAACGGTGGGATTGGAAAAACGGCTATAGATAAAGCCATCATCCTCGCCCCGGAAACGCGCCGCCGCTTCTTCAGCGGAGGTGTAGACATAGCCAGAGGTCAGGAACAGCGCCTCGGACGTTTCGCCAAACTGCGAACGTACGCCGCCACCATGCACCGCTTTGGTGCGCGGGCGCCATTGAGAGGAGGTTTCTTTAGATGTCGTATCAGGCATTGATTTATCTCACAAAAAAGCCCCGACCTATGATGCGGGGCTAGAGCTATCATCTCTGCGCCCGACCATTTTAGCGAATAGTTTAACGTGGCCGCAAGCCGGTCGGCACAAATCACCACGTGGCCTTGGGATAGACCTGCAAGCGTTCCGCGTCAACCGTAAAATTTGACTTTCACGGTGCGCACGACGCGCCGCCCAGCACACAGAATTTGGCGCAATGCGGATGGTTCAGCGTGACCGGGCCGCTGGCGCCAGCCAGAGTTTCGCCCATTTCAAAACGCGCATCATAGGGCAGCAGGGTGCAGGCGAGAACCGCAGGGCGCGCCGCACCCTTGCGTTTCACCACCATGCGGCTGCTTGCGCACATGACATCATCCGGGCTTTTATCCAGAATGCCCCAGCAGGCAGTGGTGATTTCCGGCACATCCGCCCGCGCATCCATTTCCGGGAACAGCACCAGTTGCGCCGGATCATAAGCATCCATGCGAATACCAAGATCGGCGAACAGGCTTGCATAGCCCGCCCGCGCAGTATCCATGTCTTCGTCCCAGCATAGCCGACCCGCCACATGGACTGAAAAACCGTTGGTGAATAAATATAGCAGGCCATCCAGCGCCTCTCGCCACGCCCCCGCGCCGCGCTCCTTGTCGTGCAGGGCCTTGGTGTAATGGTCCAGACTGACCCGCAGGGTAAGCTTTTCTCCAAAGCGTTCATGCAACGCATGCAGTCCCGGCGAAATTTTCGGACGCCGCATTGGCTTCATGGCGTTGGTCAGCACCAGCACCCGAAAGCCACGCGCCAGACATTCCTCCAGCATCATCAGAAATTCAGGGTTCATAAACGGCTCGCCGCCGGTAAATCCGATTTCGGCGGTGGGCAGGTTTGTGGCGCGAATTTCATCCAGATAGCGCGTAACGTCCGCCGCCCGCAAATATTCAAGCCGGTCATTGGCGGGGGACGATTCAATATAGCAGTGCGTGCAGCTGATATTGCACAGCGTACCGGTATTGAACCACAGCGTTTCGAACGCGCGCAACGCCACGCTGGCCCGCACCTGACCATCCAGCGTGTGGATGGGATCGCAAAATTTTTCCTGGTTAAGCAGCGTTCGGATCATAGCCCAGTCTTGCACTTAAATGAAGTTTGCAGCAACCCTATCTTGCCCTGTCCCGGTACCAGGCCAGCACGTAGCGCCGAACGGCGCTGGACAGGCCCCCCTCCACTTCAGAAGAAGCTGACCGCGCCGCGTCAATTCTGGAAATTAGTCCGTTTACAGAACTATTTTGATTTTTTGCAATATCCTGCAACGCATCCCAGAATTCCGCCTCCAGTGAAATACTGGTCCGGTGACCGGCAAGTGTCACCGAACGTTTAATGGGCAGGCCTGTCATGCCGCCCTTATTTCGGTCCGATCATATCCTCGGGGCGGACGAGTTTATCAAATTCCTTTTCCGTCACAAACCCCATGCGCACGGCTTCCTGTTTCAGGGTGGTGCCGTTCTTGTGCGCGGTCTTGGCGACCTTGGCGGCATTATCGTAACCGATCTTTGGCGCAAGCGCGGTGACAAGCATCAAGGATCGGCCCATCAGCGCCTTGATATTGTCTTCATTGGCGACAATGCCCTTGACGCAATTATCGGTAAAGCTGATGGCGCTGTCGCCCAGCAGGCGGATGGATTGCAGCAGATTGTAAATCATCACCGGCTTGAACACATTCAGTTCGAAATGCCCGTTCGATCCGGCAATCGACACCGCCGTCTGATTGCCCATCACCTGCGCGCAGACCATGGTCAGCGCCTCGCACTGGGTCGGGTTGACCTTGCCCGGCATGATGGACGATCCGGGTTCATTTTCCGGCAATGACAATTCGCCGAGACCAGAGCGCGGCCCGGAACCCAGCAGGCGGATGTCATTGGCGATTTTCATCAGGCTGACGGCGATGGTGTTAAGCGCGCCATGCGCCTCAACCACGGCGTCATGGGCCGCCAGCGCCTCGAATTTATTCGGCGCGGTGACAAAAGGCAGTTTGGTGATTTTGGCAATTTCGGCGGCGATCAGCTTGTCAAAACCCTTGCGCGCGTTCAGCCCGGTGCCCACCGCTGTGCCGCCCTGCGCCAGTTCGCAAAGCCGGGGCAGTGTGCCCTTGATGCGCTTGACGCCATATTCCACCTGTTTGGCGTAACCGGAAAATTCCTGACCCAGGGTGAGGGGCGTTGCGTCCTGGGTATGGGTACGGCCGATCTTGATGATTTTCGCCCAGGCTTTGGATTTGGCTTCCAGCGCCTTGTGCAGATATTCCAGCGCGGGGATCAGATTGCGGGTGATTTCAGTGACGGCGGCAATATGCATCGCGGTCGGGTAACTGTCGTTCGACGACTGCCCCATATTGCAATGATCATTGGGATGCACAGGTTTTTTCGATCCCATCTCGCCGCCCAGAATTTCAATGGCGCGGTTAGAGAGCACTTCGTTGACATTCATGTTGGATTGCGTGCCGGAGCCGGTCTGCCATACCACCAGCGGAAAATTTCCGTCCAGCTTGCCAGACAGAATTTCGTCCGCCGCCTGAACAATGGCGTTGCCGATTTTTTTGTCGAGATCGCCCAGTTTCACATTGACCGTGGCGGCGGCGCGTTTGAGCACCGCAAGGCCATGCACCACGGGTTCGGGCATGCGTTCCCAGCCGATCTTGAAATTTTCGATGCTGCGCTGGGTTTGCGCGCCCCAATATTTATCGCCGGGCACATCAATTTTTCCGAATGTATCCGTTTCGGCGCGGGTCTTTGCCGATAGTTTTTTAGCCATGATTTTTCTCTCTGGTTTTTTACGCGGGTTTTTTACGCGGTTTATTTTTTGCGGAATTGATCGAGGCTGACAACCTCGCCAGGTTTGCGGGGCGTGTCTTCTTCTTTTGGGATTTCCGCCGCCGCCTTGCCAGGTGTTTCCAGAACACGCGGCTCAGCAGACGCCGCTTCCATGCCCGCTACCGTGAATTGCAGGCCAAAGCGGGTGCTGGGATCAAAGAAGTTTTTGATGGCCACGTAGGGAATGCTCAGCTTTTCTGGAACATTGTTGAAGCTGAGCGTGATCTGAAAATCATCCTCGCCAACATGCAGATCCCAGAACTGATGTTGCAGCACGATGGTCATTTCCTGCGGATAGCGTTGCAGAATGGCCTCGGACACTTTCACCCCCGGATGCGCGGTGTGAAAGGCGATATAAAAATGATGCGCCCCCGGCAGGCGGCCGTCCCTTGCAACACGCTGCAATGCCCCGCGCACAACCCCGCGCAATGCTTCCTGCACCAATGCCTGATAGTCGATGGAATCCTTGTTCACACGCCAGCCTCTGTTTTATTCTGAAGGCATTGTAAATCGCAGGCGCTGTAAATCAAAGTAAGGATTGATTTACAGATACAAATTTCGAGGAAAAGATGAAGTTGCGAGGAAAAGGTGGAGGGCTTCTGTTGCTCGGCGCCCTCCGGGCCGCGCTTACCTAGAGACTAGGCAGCAGCGAGGGCCAAACCCTCATGGTTGTCGTTCGCACTTAAGGAACTAGCCCGGTAACGGTGGTACTATGCCGGGCGAAAGTAATGTCT
>Ga0209893_1000038_pt1 | contig 30702 bp, 29 predicted proteins | sample GWRWT3_25Nov14_FD_187190 | JGI IMG/M metagenome (GOLD analysis project Ga0209893, IMG submission 187190) | Sand microcosm microbial communities from a hyporheic zone in Columbia River, Washington, USA - GW-RW T3_25-Nov-14 (SPAdes) (version 2) | ecosystem: Engineered > Artificial ecosystem > Sand... | reverse complement strand
GCATTCTTTCAGCCGCTCCAGATCATCATGGCGCGCATTGCGCGCCGCCATCGCGGCCATGCCGGGGCTGATCACCTGGCGCAATTCGATCAGCGACCGGAACGGCGCATCCAGGAACTGCAACAGCAAAGCCAGCGTGCTGGCCAGATTGCGGGTATGCGGCTCGCCCACCACCGGGCCACCACCGGGCCCCGGCTTGATCGACAGAACCCCCTGCAATTCCAGAAAGCGCAGCGCCTCGCGCAGGGTGGCGCGCGCCACCCCATAGCGTTCCACCATTTCATGTTCGGGCGGCAGTTTCGCGCCGGGCAGCAGATGCTTGTCCGCAATTTCGCGCACAATACCCTGCGCCACCCGGATCGCCATCTTGGCCCCGCGCCCGTGAACGCCATTACTGTCCTTACCGGGAAACCCAATCAGGTTTCCCTCAGGCGCTGCTGATTTATCTGTCATATTCTATACATAGCAGGTTTGCCGCCCACGGTCAGCCCAAAAGCCCGTTAAGGCGGCGGATGGTATCCTCGCATTCGCGCATCATGGCGTCGATGATTTCGGCTGCCGGGCGGACATCAAAGATACCGCCGATACCCTGGCCTGCGGGCAGGCAGGCGCGGTCGGGGTCGACCAATTTGTCCGGGCCCTGGGTCACGCCCATGACGCCGGCCTTCAGGCTGGTGACCATCTGTTTGGGGAAAGGCAGCAACTCGTCCTTGCGCTTTTCCCAGTCATCGACATAGGCGTTGCGGATCACGCGCATGGTCTTGCCGGAAAAGCATTTGGTGACCAGAGTGTCGGCACTGCCATGGGCGATGATCTGTTCCTGATAGACGCGGCCCGCGCGCGCCTCGGTGGCGGCGATAAAGCGGGTGCCGACCCACACGCCCTGCGCACCCAATGCCAGGGCTGCGGCCATGGTCCGTCCATCGACAATGGCGCCCGCCGCCAGCACCGGGATTTTCACCGCCGCCGCAATTTGCGGGATCACCGCCATGCCCGCCACCTGGCCGGTATGGCCGCCGGCCTCGGTGCCCTGGGCCACCACCATGTCACAGCCCGCCTGTTCGGCCTTTTGCGCATGGGCGACCTGGCCACACATGACCACGACTTTCAGCCCGCCTTTGTGGCATTTTTCGATCACCGCATGGGGGACGCCCAGCCCAGCGATAAAGGATGACGCGCCTTCGTCAATGATAATATCAATGGCCCGGTCAATGGTTTCCGGTTGCGCCGCCAGCAGATCGACGCCAAACGGTTTTTTGGTCAGCGCCCGCACGGCGCGCATTTCGGTGCGGATTTCCTCGGGTGTCGCCGCCGCCATGCCCAGTGTGCCGTAACCGCCTGCTTCTGACACCGCCGCGCAGATCTGCGCATAGGCGACGCCGCCCATGCCCGCAAGGAATATAGGCTTTTCGATTCCGAACATATCGCAGACCGGGGTTCTGATGGGCATGGCGTTCTTCTCCTAAATTTATGCTGGCATGTCGTTTTTTTACTGCCAGCGGATTATAGTTGATTATAATAGATTGAACGAGCGGCGCCATAGCCTGGTGTTGCAAAAGCAGGGAGAAAAACGCGATATGGGTGAAACTCTTAATTTCAGCGAAAAAGCGTCTATCGTCGGCATTGGCGAAACCGATTATGTCAAGGGCGCCAAGGTAACCGCTGTCGAAATGATGCTGGAGGCGGGCCGCAAGGCCATCGCCGATGCGGGGCTTAGCCCGCATGATATTGATGGGCTGGTGCCGGCGCCTGTCTACACCACATCGGAAGAACTGGCGGCCAATCTCGGCATCGAGAATTTGCGCTATGCCTCAACCGTGCATATGGGCGGCGCCAGCCCGACCACGGCGATCCAGAACGCCGCCGCCATGGTGTCGCTGGGCGTGTGCAACAATGTGCTGATCACGCTGGGCTGGAATGGCTATTCGGCCCTGCGTCCAAAGCCCGGCATCCCGCCAAGCCGTCCGATGGGCATGAACACGCTCGACACGACGATCAAGGATTTCTATATGCCCTATGGCATTACGTCCCCCGTGCAGATGTATAGCTGGTTCGCCATGCGCCATAAAAAGCTGTATAATGTGCCCGACGAAGCCACCGGCCATATCGCACTGGCCGCGCGCAAGCATGCCCAGCTCAATGACCGCGCCTTCATGAAGGGGCAGGAGCTGACCATGGACCAATATCTGAAGGCGCGCTGGATTTCCGAACCGATGCGGCTTTTCGATTGCTGTCTGGAAACCGATGGCGCTTGCGCCGTGGTGATTTCCCGCACAGAACGCGCCAAGGACATGAAAAAGCGCCCGGTCGTCATCATGGGCTGCGCCGAAGGCCATCCTTATCCTGCTGACGATATTGCCTCGCGCCCGGACATGTTCAAGTTCGGCCTCAGCTATGCAGCGCCCGAAGCGCTCAAAATGGCGGGCATCAAGGTGCATGACGTCGACTTCCTGCAGATTTATGACTGTTTCAGCTATGTCGTGATGTTGCAGATGGAGGCGCTTGGCCTGTGCAAGCGCGGCGAAGCCTATGATTTCGTCAAGGATGGCAATATCGAACTGGGCGGGCGCTATCCGCTCAACACCCATGGCGGGCTGCTCAGCCAGGCCCATGTGTGGGGGCTGAACCATGTCGTCGAAGCGGTCAAACAGCTGCGCCATGAAGCGGGCCCGGCCCAGGTCAAGGATTGCGAGCTGGGTCTTGTTACCGGCTGGGGCGATCTCGGTGACGGCAGTCTGGTAATTTTGCGGAGGTAATGCAGTTATGAGTGAAACAAAAGTCAAAAATAAGCCCTCACGGCCCATCCCGCGTCCGATTGAGCCGGTGAACAAGGGTTTTTGGGACGAATGCCAGGGCGGCGTGCTGCATTTCCAGAAATGCGACGGATGTAATAAATTCCGGCATCTGCCGCGCAATATGTGCGCCTATTGCGGTTCGCCGGAATGGCATTGGGCGCCTTCCACGGGCAAGGGTAAACTCTATTCCTGGACCATTGCCCATATGCCGATGCATCCCGCCTTTGTCGCCGACGTTCCCTATGTGGCGGCGGTGATTGAAATGGAAGAAGGCGTTCGTCTGGTAAGCTGGCTTCGCAGCGTTGTGCTCGAAGACATCTGCCTCGATATGCCGGTAAAACTGATGTATGAGCGCATTACGGACGATTTCCAGCTTCCCTGTTTCGTTCCGGCGTAACGGCGTAAAATTGTGTCTGGGGGGTGAATTTTTCGTCCCCCAGGGCGCGTTCCGATCGGGCTTTACAACCCTAATTAAATTGTGGATAATTCCGCATAAGCTGCACGTAAGAAGTAGCGATGGGAGTAGGCGTTATGGCAAGAGGCAATGGACACGCAATCGATTATGACGCGCTGGTGAAACCGGATGCCGTGCATGGCGATTGTTATATCGACCCGGATATTTTCGCCGATGAATTAAAGAAAATCTATGGGCGCGGCTGGGTCTATATCGGCCATCAAAGCGAAATTCCCAATGCCGGGGATTATGTCCGCAAGTGGATCGGCCTGCAGCCGGTTATTTTCTCACGCGACAAGGCGGGGAAATATCATGTGCTGTTCAACCGCTGCACGCATCGCGGCGCGTCGATCTGCCAGCATGACAAGGGCAATACTGGCGGCTTCCGCTGTGAATATCATGGCTGGTTCTTCCGCCTCGATGGGGCGCTGCAGGCAATCCCCTATGCCGAAGGCTATGGCGATGATTTCGATAAGACGCAGTATAATCTGCGCAGGCCGCCGCGCCTGGATGAATATCGCGGCTTTGTATTCGCCAGCCTCTCGCCCACCGGCATTCCGCTCACGCAACATATCAGCGGCCCGGCGCAGCAACAGATCGACTATGCCTGTGACCTGTCGCCCGAAGGCGAGCTTGTGGTGCAAAGCGGGGCGACCAAGCTGGCCTATAATGGCAATTGGAAGCTGCAGATGGAAAATTCCATTGACGGCTATCATCCGAATTTCACCCATCAATCCTTTATCAGCACGCTGGAGCGTCTGACCGGAACCAAGGTGGAAATATTCAGCGGTCACGCCAAGACGCAATCGCGCGATCTGGGCATGGGTTGCAGCAATATTGATTCGCGCCGTGCGAACATCGAACATCCGCAAGCCCAGGCGCGGCTGAAGATGATGCAGGCCACCAGTTGGGGCAAAAAATATTATGATGATCTGGTCGCAGCCCATGGCAAGGAGCGCGCCGAGGAAGTGCTGATCGTCAATGGCACACATATGAATGTGTTTCCCAACCTGGTGGTGCTGGCAGGCCAGGTGCGCACCATTCAGCCCATCAGCACGGAACGCACCGAGGTTTATTTGCGGCCCAGCCTGCTCAAGGGCGTACCCGATGAGGTCAATACCCAGCGTATCCGGCAGTATGAAAGTTTCTATACCACGGTGGGCGGCGGCATACATGATGATGTGGAAATGTTCAACCGCGTGCATGAAGGGCTGCGCTGCAACCAGGACCCGTGGCTGGTTTTCCGGCGCGGCCTGCATCGGGAACAGACCGATAATGACGGAACCCTGTTTTCTCAGGGTACGGATGAAACCGCCCAGCGCGGCATGTGGCGGCACTGGAAATCCGTCATGCAACAGGATGTAAGCTGATGAGTTCCCTGCGCGAAAAGGTGGAGAATTTTCTCTATATGGAAGCCCGTCTGATGGACGAAAACCGCTATATGGAGTGGTTTGAGCTGTTCGCCGATCCGTGCCTGTACTGGATTCCCGCCAATGAGGAAGACTATGATCCCAACAAGCATGCCTCGCTGTTTTATGGCGACCGTAATATTGTGAATAACCATGTGATACGCCTGGCGGAAGGCAAGGCGTTCGCGCAGGAACCGCGCTCGCGCATGCGCCGTGTGGTGTCCAACATTGAAATCGAGGATGGCGGGGAAGAGATCTCTGTACATGCGAATTTCATTCTCAATGAAATCCGCAAGCATGAGCAGCGCTACCATACCGGACGCACGCATTACAAACTCGCGCCCGCCGGCGGGTCGTTCAGGATCAAATACAAAAAATCCGTTCTGGTGAGTTTGGACGAAATGCAGGAAAATCTGACATTTCTGGTGTGAGCTATGCTGCGCTGACGCAATTCCGCCATGGCTCCGGGAATGTCATTTAGAGCAGCCCGCAATTAAGTGGAGTGACGAAGTGACCCCACTTAATTGCGGAAAGCTGCTCTAACACACTAAAATCTAGGGCAATTTTCTGCATTAAGTTCGAGCCTCATGGCTCAAACTTAATGCAGATTGCCTTAGTGTACAAAACCAGGAGAACCGAGATGCCCACTATTGAAGAGTTGAACGAGAAATATGAGCGCAACCCACTGGAAGGCATTATTCCAGGCGGCACCCGGAAAAAGAAACGCGAAGAGCCAAAGCCGCAATCCTATTACGACGCGATCAAGAAGAAATTCGCCGAGGAGCGCGACCTGCGGGTGAATTACCGCCCCGAAGGCTCCAAGCAATATACTTCTGATTTCGAAGGCTCGCTGTCAAAATATCTGAACGATCCCTATGGCGGTGAAATCAAGCCGCGCGCGCCCCTCAATGACACTGTGGAAGTTCTATTTATCGGCGGCGGGTTTTCTGCCCTGCTTACATCCGCGCGGTTGCGCGAACTTGGCGTTGAAAGCATTCGTATCGTCGAGAAGGCCGCCGATGTAGGCGGCACCTGGTACTGGAACCGCTATCCGGGCGTGGCCTGCGACGTGCCATCCTATGATTATCTGCCGCTGCTGGATGAAATGGACTATGTGCCCAAGCACCGTTACGCCAGGGGCGATGAGATCTACGCCCATTGTCAGGCCATCGCCAAAAAATACAATCTATATGAACTGGCTGTCTTCCAGACCACCATCACCGAGACAAGGTGGGACGAGGACGAAAAGATGTGGAACCTGAAGACTGATCGCGGCGACCATATGAAGGCGCGCTTTGTGATTTGCGCAAACGGCACCTTGTCCAAGCCAAAGCTGGCGCGTATCAAGGGCATGGAAAATTTCAAGGGCCATTCCTTCCACACCTCGCGCTGGGATTATGATTATACCGGCAATGATCTGTCCAAACTTCAGGACAAGGTGGTCGGCATTATCGGCACCGGCGCGACCGCCGTGCAGGCCATACCCGGCCTTGGCGCCAACGCCAAAGAACTATATGTGTTTCAGCGCACGCCGTCATCGATCGATGTGCGCGACGACTGGGCGACGGATCCGAACTGGGCGCGCGCGCTGAAACCCGGCTGGCAGGCCAGACGCCGCGCCGCCTCCTTGATAGAGCCAACCCTTACCGAAGAACAGCGCGCCGCCTATGCCGCGGTTTCGCGCGAGGAAAAAATCCGCAGGCAGGAAAACGCCAATATCGATCACATGATGCGCATTCATAAGCGCATAGATGAAATCGTGCGCGACAAGGCGACGGCGGACGCGCTGAAGCCCTGGTATATGTTCATGTGCAAGCGGCCCTGCTTTCATGACGAATATCTGCCGACCTATAATCGCAAAAATGTGCATCTGATCGACACGCATGGCAAGGGCATTACCGAAATCACCGAAAAAGGCCCGGTGTTCGAGGGCAAGCAGTATGAGCTTGACCTGCTGGTCTACGCCACCGGGTTCGAGGTGCAGAAGACCGGCATCTATAACAGGATCATTGGCGAAGGCGGCCTTGATCTGAATGATTATTATTCAGATGGCATCCGCACCCTGGTCGGCATTCACTCGCATCACTACCCCAACATGTTCATCATGGGCGGCTATCAGGCCTCGTTCCAGTTCAACCTGACTGATGTATTGAACACCCAGGGCGAGCATATTGCGGCCTGTATCGACTATTGCCGCAAGAATGGCTATCACGCCATGGATGTGACCGGGGACGCCGAAGAATGGTGGGTGCAGGAAGTCATTTCCCATCGCGGCAAAACCACCCGCAATCAGGACTGCACCCCGGGCTATTACAATTTCGAAGGCGAATTCAACCGCCGCCAGGACGGCACCTATAATGGCGGCTTCGCCAAATATATCCAGAAAATGGCCGAAGCGCGGGAGAAAATGGACAAGTATTTTAGTTTTACACGGAAGAATTAAGCGGGCGGGCGGCCGCTCTCAAGGCCGCCCCTTTTACCATGTCATCGCGAGCGAAGCGTGGCGATCCAGGGACACAAATACAGTCCCTGCCTTACGACTCTGGATCGCCACGCTTCGCTCGCGATGACGCAGAATGCAATTAGCCCACTTCATAAACGATCAAACGATATCCTCATATAAATCCTTCCAGAACGGATTCATCGTTTCAATCAGTGAAATCTTGGTTTCCCGGCGCCCCGCCTTGATCTGTTTTTCCCGCATTATTGCGTTGGCCATATCCTCCTGCATTTCAAAATAGACAAGCAATTTGCATGCATACCGCGAAGTGAAGCCGTCCGTTACATCAATGCTTATGCTGGTAAACCCGCTGAACCAGATTTGACGTCACACCGGTGTATAGCGTGCCGTTGCGTTTGCTTGCCATGATGTAAACTGCGGGCTGTTTCATCGGCGCCTGCTATATCCTCTGCTCCGTCATCGCGAGCGAAGCGTGGCGATCCAGAGTCGCAAACACCGGCCTTCGCGTGAGGCTCTGGATCGCCACGCTGCGCTCGCGATGACGCGGATAATTAAAATATAAGCATCAGCCAATCAAAGAGGGGCTTCAAGATAGCATAGAGGCGTCGAATTGCCGCGATTGCACTGACAGCAGCCCCTGGCATTTCAAGCGCCAGCTTTAGCCCTTCCACTATTTTCATCAGAGAAAACTTACGCTCATTGGTCTCTTGGGTATCCGTCCTCCTAGAATCTGGAAGGCTTTCCCCGCGCGGAAGAATATCATCAATGGCATCTGGAATGCTGACGTCGATGATGTCCGGACCCGGTGGTTCGCGCAGCAATTTTGCGAGATCAAGATTGGGAGGGGCGGGAATATTAGGGGCGCTGGCCAGCGCCCGCTGATAATCCTCAAAATCGGGATAGAAACGGGTGAGCCGGTCATGATCATCCGCGAAAACGGAATATTCTTGTGAATCAATAGCCGAAAGAGCGTCTGTATCATTGCGCACCAATCCGCTCAGGGTACGGATAATTGCATCCAGCCGCAGAACATTCAATTGCGCGCCGCCTTTTGCGCATTCACGCGCATAGGCGTCCAGCCGATTTGCAATATTCTGGTCACTATTGCCGCTGCGAATATGCTCTGCCAGATCAGCGGCCGCATCAGTGAGCGCCCACGCAAGCAAATCCCGCGTTTCCGGGCTAAGGCCGTGTGCGGGCGGTCGTTCGCGAGGCGGAACGACAGTAATTTTTCCCGCCACGCTCCACGCCATCGGAACCGGCGACGGGGAGGTCGGCAAGGATGGTTTCGGCGGCCCTGACGTGCCAGTGTCAAGCTCGGCTTCGGGTTCCTTCGCCCAATGATCCGGATATGTCATGCCGTGTGGCAGCGAAGTTACCCAATTACCATTCGCAACATTGATCTGATCCTGTGTCAGATTCACAGTTCTGGCCAGTTCGCCTCCAACAAGGTCGGCCCCTTCGAGGATGGCCCCTTCGAGGTCGGCTCCTGCGAGATAAGCTCCTGTGAGGTCGGCCCCATAGAGATCAGCCCAGCTGAGTTGGGATTCTTCGAGATCGGCCCCTGAGAGGTTAGCCCCTCCAAGCAGGGCGTTTCCTAGTCTAGCCTGTCTAATCAGGGCACCTCTTAGGTTGGCCAGGCTGAGCCAGGCCCCTTCGAGGTTGGCCCCTTCGAGGTTGGCCCCTTCGAGGTCGGTCCCTTGTAGGTTGGCATCCCAGAGGATGAACCTTTTGAGATCGGCCTTAAACAAATTAGGCCGGATATCCGGATTTTGCTCCCGCCATAAATTCCAAACTTCTAACCCTTGGCGCAGCACGGCGAGATGCTCCGGGTTCGGGCCGTCATCAGGTGCGCCGGGCATGGAATCATCGGACATGGCTCAGTTTAGCTTAATTTGCGCCATGATTAAATTCCCGTGTCACTCCGCCCCTTGTGTCATCGCGAGCGAAGCGCGGCGATCCAGAACCACAAACCAAGGCCCTCGTCTGTAATCCTGGATTGCCGCGCCGCTTCGCGGCTCGCAATGACGCTGAATATGGGGTAGTGGGGTTGGCCTCAACGCTTCCCCTTCCCCCACCTCCATTACCCCCTGTGACACCCATCGCACCCCCTGCCGATAGATATTGCGCCGTGGCGGCCAATCCAATAGGTTCGGCCCAGCACACACTTAGCAGGCGAGAACCCTATGGCATCGACGATCAACCGGCAAAATGCACTCATCTTCGTCATGGTCACCATGTCGAGCAGCGACAATTCCATCGGCGATGATGAATTGCGCACGATTGGCGGCATTGTGGAAAGCCTGCCGATTTTTCACGATGTGGACCGTGATACGCTGGTGGCGGCGGCGCAGGATTGCGTCAATATGCTGGAACCCGAAGACGGGCTGGATGCGGTGCTGGGGCTGGTGAAAGAGGCGCTGTCGCCGGCGCTTCGCGAAACCGCCTATGCGCTGGCCTGTGAAGTGGCGGCCGCCGATGGCAAGCTGGAGCAGGAAGAATTGCGCCTGCTGGAAATGATCCGCGATGAACTGGATGTGGACCGCTTACATGCCGCCGCCATTGAACGCGGCGTTCGGGCGCGTTACACCACCGCGTGAACGCGGAACAGGGTGCCGCCCCCTCCACGGCGCGCATTATCATTCTGGTTGGCGTTCTGTGCTGCGCCTATATGATCAGCCAGTTTCTGCGCTCCAGCACCGGGGTGATTGCGCCCGATATTGCGCATGAACTGCATTTGTCACCCCAATCACTGGGGGTGCTGAGCGGCGCGTTTTTCTTTGCCTTTGCGGCGTCGCAAATTCCCGTTGGGCTGATGCTGGACCGTTATGGTGCGCGCGCGACCACCAGCGGGCTGATGGTGTTCGCGATTGCAGGATCGCTGCTGTTCGCCAATGCGCATTCGCTGTTCTGGCTCAGCGTCGGGCGCATATTGATGGGCATTGGCTGTTCGTGCCTGTTGATGGGGCCATTGATGATCTATACGCGCTGGTTTGCGCGCGAACGGTTCGGCACCCTGTCCGGCATTCATATTGCAGCAGGCACATTGGGCGCCATTATGGCGACGGCCCCGCTGGCCTGGATTACAATCTGGATTGGCTGGCGCGGGGCCTTTACCGGCACGGCGATGCTTGCGGCGGCAATGGCGGCGCTGGTCTGGTTGATTGCGCGTGATGCGCCGCCGGGGCAGACAGCGCCGCACCACCTGCACGAAGGCGCGCGCGAAAGCCTGTGGCAAAGCCTGCTGGGGTTTGGCGCGGTGCTACGCAATCCCAGCCTGCCGCATTTATTGTTGCTGCAATTTATCGGGCTGGGGTGCGCGGCCACTTTGCTGGGCCTGTGGGCCAGCCCCTATCTGCATGATGTGCATGGGCTGGATGGTCCGGCGCGCGGCAATGTGCTGCTGGTGATGGCGGGCTGTTCGGCGGCGGGCATGCTGTTCTGGGGCCAGATGGATATCCGTTTTGACAGCCGAAAAAAGCCGGTGCTGCTGGGGGCTGGCATCAGCACGGCCATGCTGGTTATGCTGACGGTACTTGGCGCGCCATCGCTTATGAGCGTGACAATGATCTTTGCCCTGATGGGGTTTTGCAACGGCTATGCGGCGGTGGCCATTGCACATGGGCGGGCGATTTTTCCCGATCATCTGATCGGGCGCGGTATATCGCTGCTGAATATGGGCGGTATGGCCGGCGCGGGGGTAATGCAATATATTGCCGGTGTGATCATCGGTCAGTTCGCCGCGCCCGGAACGCCCGCCCCGGCCAGCGCCTATCGCACCCTGTTTGGCTTTCTGGCAGCGGCGCTGGTGTTTGCGCTGCTGGTCTATGGCCGGGTTATGGACGTAAAACCGGGGCACACAGGAACGCATGAGCAGATGAGCCCTCAGGCGAAGAGAAGACGATGAGCCGTCAGGCGAAGACATGAGCAGATGAGCCGTCAGGCGAAGAAAAGATATTGAAATCATGACCGGCATTGAAATTGGATTTATGGCGGCGGGCCTGGGTGGCCTGATCAGCTTTCTGTCGCCCTGCGTACTGCCGCTGGTGCCGGCCTATCTGTGTTTTGTCGCGGGTATTTCACATGACCGGCTGACCGATACGGGCGCACGCGACAACCCCGAACTGCGCCGCCAGGTGATGGCAGGCGCGGTGGCCTTTGTGCTGGGTTTCAGTACGGTATTTGTGGCGCTGGGCGCGTCGGCCTCGGCGATCAGCGCCATGCTGGTAGGGCAATTGGACATATTGGGCAAGATCGCAGGCGTAGTGATTGTGCTGTTCGGCCTGCATATGGCGGGGCTGTTGCGCATTCCCTGGCTGAATCGCGAGGCGCGCTTTGCGCCGGATCAACGCGGCGGCGGCCTGTTGGGGGCCTATATTATCGGGCTGGCCTTTGCGTTTGGCTGGACGCCGTGCATCGGGCCGATTCTGGGCGCCATACTGGCGGTCGCCGCCAGCCAGGACACCCTGAGCAGCGGCATGGCCCTGCTGGCGGTCTATTCACTGGGGCTGGGGGTTCCGTTTTTGCTGGCGGCCTGGGGGGTGCGCGCCTTTATGGGCTTTATGCAGCGCTTTCGCCGTCATCTGCATACGGTCGAGCTTGTCTCTGGCGGATTGCTGATTGTCACCGGCATGCTGATTTTCTTCGGCTCGCTGCAATCTTTCAGCTATTTATTGCTGGAACTGTTTCCCGCCCTTGGAACCATCGGATAGACCATGACTGACAGCGCCCGTTTACGCAGCCTTATTGCCGCCAAATCTTTCGGACAGGGGGTTGAAATCACGCTCGCCTCTGGCAAGAAAAGCAATTTCTATTTCAATATGAAACCCACCATGCTGGACCCGGAAGGGGCGGCGCTGATCGGCAATCTGATGCTGGATCAGATTGCGGGCGCAAAGCCCGATCTGGTTGGCGGGCTGGAACTGGGGGCCATCCCCATCGCCTGCGCCGTGTCGCTACTGAGCTATGTGCGCGGCACACCGGTCCCGGCCTTTATCGTGCGCAAACAGGCCAAGGAACATGGCGCCAAACAGCGCATCGAAGGCTTTGCGCCAGGCAGCAGCCTTGCGGGTAAAAATGTTCTGATGGTCGAAGACGTAACCACCACCGGGGGCTCGATCCTTGACGCCATTGCCGTGGTACGCGAGGCGGGCGGCATCGTGACGCGCGCCTTTACCGTCGTCGACCGGCTGGAAGGCGCGGGCGACGCATTGCGCGCGGCGGGCGTGGAATTGACCGCACTGTTCACGGCCAGGGACTTTCTGGGAGGTTAAGGAAAACATCATGGTTGTTGAAAGCAGAAGGATCGGCCCCAACCGCTATCGCGAGGTGGCGGGGCGCGATTATGAGGATTTTGCCATTGGCGATGTGTATGAGCATCGCCCGGGGCGCACCATTACGGAAAGCGACAATACATGGTTCACATTGCTGACCATGAACACGCATCCGCTGCATTTCGATGCGGCCTTTGCCGCGCAGAGCGAGTTTGGCAAACAGGTGGTGGTCAGCACCCTGACGCTGGCCATGGTGGTGGGCATGAGCGTGTCCGATGTCAGCCAGAAAGCCATCGCCAATATGGGCTGGACCAATATTGAAATGCCCGCGCCCGTATTCGTAGGCGACACCATCTATGCGGAATCCGAAGTGATCGCCAAGCGGGAATCGAAGTCGCGCCCCAATCAGGGATTGGTCAGTGTGCGCACCACCGGCAGGAAAGCCGATGGTACGGTGTTCATGACCTTTGAACGCACGGTGCTGATCCCCAAACGCGGCCATGCGGTCGATGAACCCCCTGCATGGTCCGCCGCGCCAGAACGCGGCAATGGCAACCAAGGAGATAAAGCGTGACCAATCAGATTACCGATGAGCAGGAAAATATCATTCTGGATGCGGTGGACCGTTTCCTGGAGCGCGATGTAAAGCCCTATGCCCATGCGCTGGAACAGGCGGATGAATATCCCCATGAAATTGTCGAGAAAATGAAGGCCCTGGGCCTGTTTGGCGCGACCATTGCGGCGGAATATGGCGGGCTGGGCCTGGGCGCGCGCACCTATGCGCAGATTGTCGAGCGGGTCTCCACCGTGTGGATGTCGGTTTCGGGCATTTTCAATTCGCATCTGATCATGGCGGCGGCGGTGCAGCGCTTTGGCACCGAGGAACAAAAGCAACGCTATCTGCCGCGCTTTGCCAGCGGCGAATTGCGCGGCGGCATCGCGCTGACCGAACCCGATGCGGGCACGGATTTACAGGGCATCCGCACCCATGCGGTAAAAAGGGGCGACAACTACGTCATTAATGGCGCGAAAACCTGGATCAGCAACAGCATTCAGGGCCAGGTGCTGGCGGTGCTGGTCAAGACGGAGCGGCGCAGCGAGGCGCGCCACAAGGGCATGAGCCTGCTGCTGACCGAAAAGGGCAAGGGATTTTCCGTCGCCCGCAAGCTGGAAAAGATCGGCTATCGCGGCATCGACACCGGCGAGCTGCTGTTTGAAGATCACGAAGTACCCGCCGCCAATCTGATTGGCGGTATTGAAGGGCGGGGCCTGAACCAGATTCTGGGCGGGCTGGAACTGGGCCGCATCAATGTGGCGGCGCGCGGCGTGGGCATTGCCCGCGCCAGCCTGAATGACGCGGTCGCCTATAGCCAGATCCGAAAAACTTTCGGTGTGCCGATCTGCGAACATCAGGCGATCCAGATCAAGCTGGCCGACATGGCGACGAATGTGGAGGCGGCAAAGCTGCTGGTGCGCTCGGCCGCCCAAAAATATGATCTGGGCGAGCGCTGCGACATGGAGGCGGGCATGGCCAAGCTGTTTGCTTCCGAGGCGGCGCTGACCAACAGCCTCGAATGCATGCGCATTCACGGCGCATACGGATATTCACGCGAGTTTAACGTGGAACGCTATTACCGCGATGCCCCCCTGCTGGCCATCGGCGAGGGCACCAATGAATTGCAGCGCCAGATCATCGCCCGCGCACTGATCGCCCGCAATCCGGCATGAGCGTCGACATCTGCGCAGCGCGGGGGATAAAACCCATTTCATAAAAAACTGGTCAGCCGCGCCTCAAGATCTGGGTGGGGTGATATATATCCAAATGGCGGGATCTCCCGCAGCAATGCGCAGACCCTCCCGATGCCTACCGGCCATGGGTTCCAGCCGGACAAAACGCCCGGTTAAATTTTGTGCGATAAGTTGCATTTGCGGTGTATTAGACTGTGCCCATAGGGGGGGTCAAGCCGCCTTCCCTGCCTTAACGAAAGCAGACCTCTATGCCGATTGACGATTACAAACGCGCTGCGGCGCTGAAGGCCCTGGAATATGTCTCCGACGGCATGAAAGTCGGTATTGGCACCGGCTCAACCGCCGACCATTTTACCCGCGCGCTGGGCGAGGCGGTGGAAAACGGCCTGCGGGTCATCGGGGTGGCCACATCCATACGCACCGAGGCGCTGGCGCGCGAATGTGGCATTCCGCTGGTGGATATTGATGCAGCGGGGCAGCTTGATCTGACCGTGGATGGCGCGGATGAAATTGATCCTGACCTGCGCCTGATAAAAGGGGGCGGCGGGGCGCTGCTGCGCGAAAAAATTGTGGCCAGCGGATCAACCCGTGTGCTGATCATCGCGGACGAAAGCAAAATGGTTCCGCAACTGGGCAGCTTTCCCCTGCCGGTGGAGATCAGCCCGTTTGCCTGGAAGACCACATCGCGGCGTATTCGCGACAGTCTGTCGCGCTTTGATGTCGGCAATGTCGCCGTCGCGCTGCGCAGGCACAAAAACATGTCGTCTTTCGTTACCGATGGCGGACATTATATTCTGGATTGCGATCTGAAACGCATCGGCGACCCGGAAGGCCTGGCCGCATTTCTGGATACGCTTCCCGGCGTCATGGAGCATGGCCTGTTTATCGGCCTGGCCAGTGCGGCAATCATTGGTGGCGCATCGGGTGTGCATATTGTGCGCCCCGAAGGCAGCCTGCTTCCGGTGTTATAGAGGAACCATTACATGCCAAAATATGATTTTGATCTGTTCGTAATCGGCGGCGGATCGGGTGGCGTGCGCGCGGGCCGCATGGCGGCGGGACTGGGCGTCAGGGTCGGCATTGCCGAGGAATTCCGCTATGGCGGCACCTGCGTCATACGCGGCTGTGTGCCGAAAAAACTGTTCGTCTACGCCAGCCATTTCAGCGAGGAATTTGAAGACGCCGCAGGCTTTGGCTGGCAGGTGGGCGAGCGCCGCTTTGACTGGCCAACGCTGATCGCCAACAAGGACAGGGAAATTGCGCGCCTCAGCGCCATGTATGAACGCGGGCTGAATATTGCAGGCGCAACCATCATCCATTCGCGTGCGGAACTGAGCGACGCCCACACAATTTATCTGTCTACGGAAAATCGCACCGTCACGGCAGATAAAATCCTGATCGCCACTGGTGGCTGGCCCAGCCTGCCAAAAATTCCCGGCATCGAACACGCCATCACCTCGAACGAGGCGTTTCATCTGCCCCAACTGCCGCGCCGCGCGATGGTGGTGGGCGGCGGGTATATCGCCGTGGAATTTGCAGGGGTTTTCAACGGGCTGGGCGTTGAAACAAAACTGGTCTATCGCGGGGCAGAAATATTGCGCGGGTTCGACATGGATATCCGCACCATGTTGCGCAGGGAAATGGCCAAAAAGGGACTGGAGGTGCGCGTGAACGCCAATCCCGCAAAAATTGAAAAACGCGGCGATGCGCTGCTGGTGACGCTGGAGGATGGCGCGGTGATCGAAACCGGTTGCGTGATGTACGCCACCGGGCGCAAACCCAATATTGCGGGCCTGGGGCTGGAGGCCGCTGGTGTTGCCGTAAATGCGCAGGGCGCGATTGCCGTCGATGCATATTCGCACACCAATGTGGAAAATATCTGGGCGCTGGGCGATGTGACCGACCGGGTGAACCTCACGCCCGTCGCCATTCACGAGGCCATGTGTTTTGTATCCACTGTGTTTGGCGGCAAGGCATTACCGGTCGATCATGAACTGATCCCGACCGCCGTGTTCAGCCAGCCCGGCATCGGCACATGCGGCCTGACCGAAGAGGCCGCGCGCCAGCGCCATAAAAATATTGATATTTACAAAGCCGATTTCCGGCCGATGAAACACACGCTGTCGGGCCGGGATGAACGCATGCTGATGAAGCTGATTGTAGATGCTGACAGTGACCGGGTGCTGGGATGCCACATTCTGGGCGCGGATGCGGGCGAAATCATTCAAAGCCTGGGCGTCGCCATCAAAATGGGCGCCACCAAGGCGGATTTCGACGCCACCATGGCGGTGCATCCCACGGCGGCGGAAGAATTTGTCACCATGCGCGAAAAATGGGTGCCACCGGCGGCGGAATAAACCCGGCCTGCGTGTACAGGTTGTGATGGGCGTCACTGATAAAATAGGTGTATTATGCTAGTCTATTAGTACCAATATAGTTAACGCTTTGGGCAGACCCTGTTTTCAGACTCAGTCAATGGCTCATGGGAGCGCCTGATTTGCGAAAGCGTACGAAAATTGCTGTAGCTGCATCACGGGGCAGGGCAATCCGGCGGCTTCGCACCAGATCAGTTCTGATGGGATTACTGACAGGGGCAGGCTCGATGGCAGCATTTGCAACGGGCATGATGCTGGTCGCGCCCGCATCCTTGACACAGTCGGCAGTCCCAATACAGGCCAGCCTTACGGATGCAGAATCGGGTGCACCCGGTGGCGGGCAATATGCCAGGTGCGACATTCCTTCAGATCCGTTGGACATTTCACTTCCGCATTCACGTTCTGGGGAAAATCAAAACTATGCCAGGGGCGATATTTCGCCCGGACCTCTTGATGCGTTACCCCCTGATCTGGCGCCAGAAACAATGCCTGACTATATGCCCGGCCCGGCATCAGGAGAAACCGACGCAGGACCAGGCACCGCATTTGAGGGATCAGGAACAAATAGCACCGCCGGTTTATCCGGGAGGCCTGGCATCAGAGGCGCGCAAGGCCATTTCAGAGGCGGGCGTTTCATACCCGCGCGCAACAATTTTGAGGCTGGAAACGCGGGAGAGGATTTCGGTCCCACCACAAATTCTGTTTTGCCCGCAGCATTCGATGGCGCGCCAGAGGGTGGCGGGAACCCGGTTGATGATACAGGATCGCCCTCAGGGGAACGGTCACCGCAGGCTGTCATCCGTAATTTGCCAATTCCTGTCGCCTCTAATCCGCCCCTTCCGGTAGCAGCACTGGTGCCAGACTCCCTGGGTGACATGGAGGAAAGCAATAATGGCCCAGCTTCGCAAACAGAAAATCCCGAAGACACATCCATAACCAGCAGCCCGTCCGGCGCAGGCAGTAATATGGCGCATGACGTCCCTGAACCGGGGGCCGTATCACTATTCCTGTCAGGCCTGCTGGTAATATGGAGACTGCGCAAATTCCACCGCGCATATTAAACCGGATTCATTTTTTACACAAAATCATCTGCTGTTGTTTGATCAGCCATTGTTCTAGCCTCTATATTCAAATTGACTATGGAGGCCAGAATGGCAAACCCGCCGGAACATCGAAAGATTGACGTGAATGCCGCGCCCGTTTCACCGCGCTTTTTTGCGCATGCGGTATTCGCCACGCCCAATTATGAACAGATGATCGCCTGGTATGGCACGGTGCTGAACGCCCGCATGGTGGCGGGCGGGCCCATGCTCAGCTTTATGACCTTTGATGAGGAGCATCACCGCCTGGCCTTCATCAACCGGCCGGGGCTGGCGGTGAAGGATGGCAAACAGGCCGGGCTGGATCATCTGGCCTATACGCTGCCGGACATTGGCGCGCTGCTGAACACTTATGCGCGGCTGAAGAAAGCCGGCATCCTTCCGGTGTGGCCTGTCAATCACGGGCTGACCACATCGCTCTATTACCAGGATCCGGATGGCAACCGGGTGGAGTTGCAGGTGGATAATTTTGACTCAAAGGAAGACTTGCAGGCCTGGTTCACCCGGCCGGAATTCGCCGCCAACCCCATCGGGGTGAATTTTGATCCCGAAGCCCTGATTGCACTGTATGAATCCGGCGCCCCGCGATCGGAACTGATCCGCATAGGCTGGCCTGATGCCTGAGGACGCATGCTGGAGGTGACGCCCGGAATCGAACCGGGATAGACGGATTTGCAATCCGCTGCGTAACCATTCCGCCACGTCACCAGCGCTAGAGCAGCATATACAGGGGGTCGTATCATAGTGCGCCTGTTGGCGCAAACATTGTCATGTTAACCTTGTCCGGTTATAAGCAAATCACGCAATTTCTGTACCCCCAGCTTCTGAAGCCCCAAGTTTTTGTATTGAGGTACCCATGACCGATTTCACGACCGCCCGCCACAACATGGTGGAAAGCCAGCTTCGCGCCGATGCGATTCTTGATCCCCGCCTGCTGGCGGCCGCAGAGTCTGTGCCGCGCGAACATTTTCTGGCGAGGGAAGCCCAGGCTTTGGCCTATGGCGATGCTACGGTCTGTATCGCACCCGGACGGTATCTGCTGACCCCGCTTTGCACCGGCGTTCTGTTGCAGGCCGCCGAGGTTAAGCCCACGGATGTAATCCTGGTGGTAGGGGCAGGGGATGGCTATATGGGGGCGCTGGCCGCCCGGCTGGGGGGCACTGTTATAGGGCTGGAAAGTGATCCAGCACTGTCTGCGCGCGCCGCCGATCAACTGATTGAATGCGGCATTGACAATATCGCCCTGGTCAATGGGGATCTGCATGCCGGCTGCGCCAGACAGGCGCCCTATGATGTGATTATATTGAACGGCGCCACAGAAACGGGCGTTGGGACACTGCTGGCGCAATTGCGTGATGGCGGACGGCTGGTATGCGTCGAATATGAAAATGGCGTTGGCCGCGCGCGCATCTATCGCCGCGACGGTGATATGTCTGCGGGCCGCACCATACGCGATCTTGCTGCACCGGTTTTACCGGGCTTTGAACGGGCTGCCGCTTTCAGTTTCGGCTGATCCGTCTATTCGGCGGCGACTTCACGCACTTTTTTCAATGTGGGCGCCGCCGTGCCATTGATGAATTCCTCGCAGGCGTCATGGGCGACCGAATCGCGCATCTGGCGCGGCGGGGTTTTCATGAAATAGGCCGACGGCGCTTCCAGCGGTCCGGCAAGGCCACGTTGCAGGCCCAGCCGCGCACAGCGCACCGCATCAATTACAACGCCTGCGCTGTTGGGCGAATCCTGCACCGACATGCGCAGTTCCAGCTCTATCGGCGCGCCACCAAACCCCATGCCTTCCATGCGGATGAACGCAACCTTGTTATCGCGCTGCCAGGGCACATAATCCGACGGGCCAATATGAATATTGCCGGATTCCAGACGCTCATCCAGTTGCGACTGCACCGATTCGGTTTTTGATTTCTTTTTTGACTTCAGCCGCTCAACCGCCAGCATATTGAGAAAATCCGTATTGCCGCCGGTATTCAACTGATAGGTCCGGTCCAGCACATAGCCGCGATCACAGAACAGCCGCGTCAATGCGCGATGCACGATGGTGGCGCCGACCTGGCTTTTGATGTCATCACCCACGATGGGCACACCGGCGCGCACAAATTTCGCCGACCATTCCGGATCGGATGCAATGAATACCGGCACACAATTGACCATGGCCACATGCGCATCCAGACAGGCCTGGGCATAATGGCGCACCGCCTGTTCCGAACCCACAGGAAGATAACACACCAGAACTTCTGCCCCGGTACGGCGCAATGTTTCTGCGACATTTACCGGCGGCGCGTCGGCGGCGCGAAAGGCCTCGTCATCGGGATAATCGTCCATATGCGGCGCGATGCCATCCAGAATTGGCCCCATTTGCACGCTCACGCCAGAAGCTGGCAGATCGCGCTGAAAAATCATGGTGCAATTGGGTTTGGCGAATACCGCCTCTTCCAGCGGCTTGCCCACTTTGCGGCGGTCAATATCAAACGCCGCCACCACTTCCAGGTCGCATGGCCCCCAGCCGCCAATGTCAGGATGCATCAGGCCGGTGACTGTGGCCGGATCCTGGACAGCATAATAGGCGATCCCCTGAATCAAAGAGCTGGCGCAGTTTCCCACCCCTGCGATTGCCACTTTGATTTTTGCCATACCCCCCTGCCCCTTTATTATACAGCGACCGACTTGCTGCTACGGCCATATTAAGAATTTATGACTGCCGCTTTGATTCCTATGCGATTTTTGGCGTTAGAGCAATATCCATTAAGCTCCGCGTATCCGGCGTGATCTGGATGGGTGAAATTACCCCTGGTTTTCCACCTTGCAGCCGGTCAGGGCATTGACCAATTTATCCAGCAGGGAAAAGTACATATCGCCGCCTTCGGGCAATTCCGCGCCAAGCGGGTCAAGGGTCGCCGCCTGTGCGGACGTTCCTTCCGTCAGGGTGTGGACCAATCGCGGCGAAAACTGTGGTTCGGCAAACACACAGGCCACTTTGGCGTCGATTATGCGTTTGCGCAGCGCCTGCACCCGCCCGGCCCCCGGCGGATGTTCCGGATCGAGACTGATGACGGCGGCGGGGCGCAGCCCGAACCGGGCTTCGAAATATTGATAGGCGTCATGAAACACCATATAGGGCGGCGGGGGGCTGGCCGCGAGACGCGCCCTGATCAGGTTCTTGCTGGCCAGCAGCCGCACCTCCAGCGCCGTCGCATTTTTCACATATGCCGCTGCATTGGCCGGATCGCGGGCCTGCAATGTTTGGGCAATTGCCCGCACCATCGCCATCGCATTATCCGGATCCAGCCAGATATGCATGTCCTGCGGGTTTTCCGTCGCATCCGGGAGGGCATGTAATGTATCGGCGTTCCGCACCGGCAACAACCGCACCCCCGCACTGCTGGACAGCGCGATCTTTCCCGCCGATGGCGCAAGGCTCACAAGGGGGCGGATCAGAAAGGTTTCAAGCTGTGGCCCCACCCAGAAGATCAGATCAGCCTGCGACAGGGTTTTCGCCTGGGATGGGCGCAAGGCGTAATCATGCTCCGACGCTGCGCCCGCAACCAGCAAATTGGGCGTTCCAACACCTGCCATCACCCCTGCGACCAGAGAATGAACCGGTTTGATGCTGGCGGTGACCGCCGGGGCGCACATTGCCTGACCGGATTGCAGCACAATGAATATGGCCCCTATGAATATGGTCCCTATAATCCCCATAATGCGCCTTACCATTCCCACTGTAAAATCACCTCACGTTTGCGGGCCAAAATTTGGCCTTATTTGAAGCATTAACTTATTTTGTCAGCAAATTGTAAATCACTGCCTGAACAGGGTATCTCTGGTACAGGTTGATTCGCCTGTCAGGCAACACGCGACTTGCGCAAAGAAGCAGAGAAGGAGAATGGAATGCCAAAATCCAACAAAATGCGCCTGCTTATGATTACATCGCTTACACTGGCGGTCGCCGCCTGTGGGTCCAATCCCAAGGAACGTGGACTTAGCGGTGGCGCCATCGGCGCGGGCACAGGCGCCGTGGTCGGCGCCGTTACGGGCATGAGTGTCTTAACAGGCGTCGCGATCGGCGCCGGTGTTGGCGCGGTGACGGGCGCGGTGACAAGCAAGGATCAAATCAACCTTGGCTCGCTCAGTTCCGGTTCCGGAAATTCCGGTTCGTCCGCACATAGGGCCTCGGCCGATGGTGCGCCGCCACGGGTGACTTTGGTGGCATCGCCACTGGTCGCGGACGTACAGGCGGCATTAGGGCGTGCGGGCTATAATGCGGGCCCCGCCGATGGGCTTGCTGGTCCGCGCACCAACTCCGCAATCACCGCCTATCAGCGGGATAATGGCCTGGCGACTGACGGCGAACCCAGCGCCGCATTGCTGCAACATCTGCTAAGCCGCAAGACCTAGGCCCCGCACGGCTGGTCTATTGATATATGGCCGGGTACTATTTGTACCCGGTTCAGCCAGACGTTGAGATGCGGGTATGAGGCCAGATCAAAGCCCCCTTCGCCCGCCACATGGGTGTAAGCATAAAGCGCGATATCGGCCACCGAGTAGCAATCCTCAACCAGAAACCGCCGCCCGTTCAGATGCGTATCCATCAGCTTTAGCGCAGCGTGCCCTTTATCCAGCAGATCTGGAACGCGGGCTTCCTGAATAGGGGTAAGCCGGTCCAGATAATGCCGCCAGAAACGCAGCACGGCAATATAGGGTTCATGACTATATTGTTCAAAAAACAGCCATTGATTGACCTGGGCGCGGGCGAATTTATCTGATGGCAGATAGGGTGTGCCTTCCGCAAAATACAGCAATATGGCATTAGACTCCGTCAGTATGCGGCCATCGTCCAGCACCACCGCCGGAACCCGTCCATTCGGGTTGATCGCCAGATAATCCGGCAACCGGGTTTCGCCATTGGTGACGCTCTTGTCCACCCGGCTGAATGGCAGCCCAAGTTGCGTCAGCAGCAGCCGCACCTTATAGCCATTACCGGAACCTAAATTATCATACAGTGTCAGCATGCAATCGTCTCGACTAAAATAGAAAGACTCTAAACTGATAGCGTCAGGCTGGACTGGAATTCCGCTAAACAGCTAATTAATACTATTTTTCTGGCGTAAAACCGGAAATCTAACACACTCTGAAAATGAAGCTTGGCATATATTTATGCCATGCTCCCAGCGAGATTATGGTTATTTTAGCGAATTTCTATTCAGAGTTCCTGATAAAAAACCACCGCAATTTTACAGAATGCGCTGAAGCAAAAATGTCCGAAAAATGGTTTTCAGAATTCAGGATGATGCTTGCATATGCAGCTTTCGGATTTGCCATGGCTGTAAGCCTGCAAAACGCGCACGCTTTATACATTGAACAGATAGACACAACCACGCTGCAAATCGCGGACCATGGTTCCACCACACCTTCTAATTATTTTTTCATTTCTTTGGACAATATTGCTATCTCCACTCAACAGACTCTGGCTCCTGAAACGGGATCCAGACCTGCAAACGGCGTCCCCGCCCTGAATGGCCAGGTTCAGAACAGCCCGTCAAATTTGGCCAATACATTCCGATTGCAGTTCGATGGCGAAAAGCAACTTTCGAACACCAATATATCTGATATCAGAACTGAGACTGCGTCTTATCGCAACATCGGCAACAGGCCATCCGCGCTTGAACCAGGGCCTTCCATATTGGCGGAACAGAGCGCCTATATAGACAGGTTTGTCATCGATTTTGTGAAAACGTTCGCACGTGATGATGAGATCGACATATACGCCATCCACAGGAATTTCCGCGCCGCCGCCTATTCGTTCTATGATGGTGCGGCTTATCAATCCGCCCCGGGGTTTTCCAGCGTCCCTGAAAATGCCGATGGCGTCAATTCGGACCTTCAGCAGAAAATCGAACATACGCAATTCAGAATTTTGCTATCGTGGCTTCTGAGATCGCTTAATGATGGCAGTTTTTTCATATATTTCGCGTTCTCCTGCGTCGTCATACTTGGGTTTAAAGGTTTAGTGGAAAAATTTACCAAACGTCACTAATGTGGCGGCATAGCGTGTTGCGTGATCATCACAACTGCGCCAAGGTCCGCCGGATGGTTCGCGCTGAAATCATCCTGCTTCAGTATTACCATCCTTATCCTCTCAGGCCTGTAAAGACCGGCTAACGCAAGTAAGTTTCCCAATTCAATGAATGATACCCACAATGCCATCGCCGCACGGCGTACTTTTGCGATCATCGCCCATCCGGACGCTGGCAAGACCACGCTGACCGAAAAGCTGCTGCTGTTCGGCGGGGCCATTCAACAGGCGGGCGCTGTCAAGGCAAAGGGCGAACGCCGGCGCGCGCGTTCCGACTGGATGAAGGTTGAGCAGGAACGCGGCATTTCGGTCGCCTCATCCGTGATGACATTTGTATATGAGAATCGTACCTTCAACCTGCTGGATACGCCGGGCCACGAGGATTTTTCCGAAGACACCTATCGTACGCTTTCTGCGGTTGATAGCGCGGTGATGGTGCTGGATGCCGCCAAGGGCATTGAAACCCAGACACTCAAACTGTTTGAAGTGTGCCGGTTGCGCGACGTGCCGATCATCACCTTCATAAACAAGCTGGACCGCGAGGGGCGCGAGCCGTTCGATCTGCTGGACGAGGTGGAGCAGGCGCTGGCGCTGAGCGTTACCCCCGCCAGTTGGCCGATCGGCATGGGGCGGAATTTTCTGGGCTGCTATGATCTGTTGAACGACCGCCTGCTGCTGATGGGCCGGGGCAGCACCGATATGGGCGAGGCCTGTAACGGTATCGATGATCCCCGTCTGGATGAACTGCTGCCCGCAGCGGCGGTTACAAAATTGCGCGAGGACATTGCCATGGTGCGTGGCCTGTGCCCGCCCTTTGACGCAAAATCTTTTCTTGAGGGGCATCTGACGCCGGTATTTTTCGGCAGCGCGGTGAATAATTTCGGGATGCGCGAATTGCTGCATGGCCTGGCCGCCTATGCGCCGGCGCCCTGTCCGCGTCCCGCACTGGAGCGGACCGTGCAACCGGATGAGGCCCCCGTGACCGGATTTGTGTTCAAAATCCAGGCCAATATGGACCCCAAACATCGCGACCGCATTGCTTTTGTGCGGCTATGCTCGGGGCATTTCAAACGCGGCGCAAAGCTGAAACATGCCCGTTCCGGTAAAATCATCAATGTGCATAACCCGGTGCTGTTTCTGGCCCAGGAACGCGAACTGGCGCAAGAGGCGGTGGCGGGCGACATTATCGGCATTCCGAATCACGGCCAGTTGCGTATCGGCGATGCGCTGAGCGAAGGCGAGGTGCTGCATTTTACCGGAATTCCCAGTTTTGCGCCGGAAATTCTGCGCCGGGTGCGGTCCGATGACCCCATGAAAGCCAAGCATCTGGGCCGCGCGCTGGTGCAATTGGCCGAAGAAGGGGCAGGCAGCGTATTCAAGCCCCTGCTGGGGGCGGACTGGATTGTCGGGGTGGTGGGCGTGCTGCAATTTGATGTCTTGGCGGATCGTATCCGGACAGAGTACGCTATACCCGTGCGTTTTGAGGATGCGCCCATTTATACCGCGCGATGGGTACAGGCTGAGGATGCACAAAAGCTGAAAAAGTTTCTTGAAGACAACCGGGCCGCCATGGCCGAAGATCATGATGGCTGTCCGGTGTTTCTGGCACGCAACGCGTGGCATCTTGATCGCGCCGCAGAGGACTGGCCTGATATACGCTTTTTGAAGACGCGGGAACAAACACCAGGTTGATATAGACAATGAGCAAGAAAAAAACCGGTACTGTCAGTTTACAGGAATGGAAGACAAGGCTGCTGGCCTTGCGCGCGGATGTCGAGGCGCTGCTGGCAACCCACGAAGAACCGCGCGCCCAACCCGAGAGCGATCAGGAAGTTGGCGATCGCGCCGCCCGCGCCGAAGCGGTGCTGGACCATGAAATGGCGGCGGAAACCACGCGGCGGCGCCACACGGAACTGCACCGCATCGACGCCGCGCTAAAACGCCTGGAAGACGGCGTGTTCGGCGATTGCGTCACCTGCGACCAGCCCATCAGCCCGGAACGCCTGGCGCTCGACCCCGCCACACCGTTCTGCATCACCCACGCGAAATAGGGCAAACGGCTTTTCTCTCATTGATCTGATTGAGCGCTGAGACAAAGGGCGCTATTCAGGGTGTCTCGTCACCAAAGGTTCCCAATGACCGATCATCTGAAAATAGCACTGGTGCAAGCCAACCCTACCGTGGGCGATGTGGCGGGGAACGCCGCATTGATCCGTGCGGCGCGGGCCCAGGCCACTGCTGCTGGCGCCGATCTGGTGCTGTTCAGCGAACTGTTTCTGATCGGCTATCCGCCAGAGGATCTGGTGCTGAAGCCTGCCCTGCAGGACGCCATTGCCCAGACCATGCAGACGCTGGCGGCAGAGACCAGGGATGGCGGCCCGGCCCTGCTGATTGGCGCGCCGTGGCGGGAGGGCGATGCGCTGCATAACGCCATGCTGCTGTGTGACGGCGGGCAGATTGCCGCCATCCGCTACAAGCATGACCTGCCCAATTATGGCGTGTTTGATGAAAAGCGCGTGTTCACTGCGGGGCCGATGCCGGGGCCGGTGAATTTTCGCGGCGTGCGGCTGGGCGTTCCAATTTGTGAAGATATCTGGCAGCCCGATGTGGTCGAATGCCTGGCGGAAACGGGCGCAGAAATTCTGCTGGTTCCCAACGGTTCACCCTATGAGGTGGACAAGGCCGATCAGCGCATGAACCGCGTCGTGGCGCGCATTACCGAAAGCGGGTTGCCGCTGGTCTATGTCAATCAGTATGGCGGGCAGGACGAACTGGTGTTTGATGGCGGCTCATTCGTGCTGAACAGCGATTGTTCGCTGGCCGTGCAGATGCCGCACTGGCAAGAAGGGCTGGTAATCACGCACTGGTCGCGTGAAGCAGACGGCTGGCGATGTGCAGCGGGCGAGCGCGCCGCGCCCCCTGAAGAGATGGAAGCGATCTATCAGGCGATGATGCTGGGCCTGCGCGATTATGTGAACAAGAACCGGTTTCCTGGAATATTGCTCGGCCTTTCCGGGGGTATCGACAGCGCGCTGAGTGCAGCCGTCGCCGCCGATGCGCTGGGCCCGGACCGGGTGCGCTGCGTGATGATGCCATACATATACACGGCGCAGGAAAGCCTGGATGACGCCGCCGAATGCGCAAAATTATTGGGTGTGCGCTATGACATCGTGTCCATCAAACCGGCGGTGGAATCATTCAGGGAAATGCTGGCGCCATTGTTTGCCGGACGTGACCCGGACATTACGGAAGAAAATATGCAAAGCCGCGCGCGCGGCCTGTTGCTGATGGCGCTGTCCAACAAGTTCGGCGAAATGGTGCTGACCACCGGCAACAAATCCGAAGTGTCGGTGGGTTACGCCACGCTCTATGGCGACATGTGCGGCGGCTATAATGCGCTGAAGGATATTTATAAAATGACCGTTTTTGCGCTCAGCCGCTGGCGCAATCAGCATCACCCTTTGGGCGCGCTTGGGCCCAGGGGCCGCGTCATTCCCGAAAATATCATCACCCGCCCGCCCACGGCGGAACTGCGCGCCGACCAGAAAGACGAAGACAGCCTGCCCCCCTATGCACAGCTTGATGACATTCTGGACTGCCTGGTCGAACGCGAAATGAGCGTGGCGCAGGTGGTGGCGCGCGGCCATCCGGTTGATGTGGTGCGCCGCATTCAGCATCTGCTTTATATCGCCGAATATAAGCGCCGCCAGGCCGCCCCTGGCGTAAAAATCAGCCGCAAGATTTTCGGCCGGGACCGGCGCTATCCCATCACCAACCGTTTCCGGGACACATGAAATCGCCATGCGGAAATTTTTCCTGTGGACAGGCGGGATCACGCTTGGAGCAATTCTGATTGCAGCGGCAATATTACTGCGCACACTGGTTTTTGCCGGGCAGTTCACACAGATCGATCCACATTTTTCAGGAAAATGCCGGACCATCCCTGGTGTAACCGGCGGCGAAGATCTTGATATCGATCCAGCATCTGGAACCGTCTATATCTCTGCATATGACCGGCGCGCCGTGCTGGCCGGTGCGGCGATTAATGGCGCGCTCTACCGATTTGATCTATCTGATCCGGAAGCCGAACCCATCCCCCTGTGGCGCGGTGAAGGCGATGGCGATTTTCGCCCGCACGGGATCAGTCTTTATCGTTCCGGTGATGGAAAACAGCGGCTGTTTGTGATCAACCATCCGGCGGATGGACACCATCGTGTTGAGGTGTTCGATATTGCGGATGGCTGGCTGACCCATATTGAAAGCATCAGCGATCCGCTGTTTGTCAGCCCCAATGATCTGACCGCGACCGGCTGGCGCGCATTTTATCTTGGCAATGATGTGATGAGCCAGAACATGGCCATGAAACTGGTGGAAATGCTTTTGCCGCTGGCCCGGTCCACACTGGTTTATTTCGATGGCGAAAAGGCTTCGGTTGCGGCGAAAGGCCTGTCATTTGTGAACGGTACGGCCCTGTCCAGCAATGGACGGATTTTTTATGCAACGGAGATGGCGGGTAAAAAACTGCGCATCTATGACCGCAACAGCATGACAAACGTCCTGACGCCTGCCGGTACAATCGCGATTGACAGTTTCATCGACAATGTCACGATCGATGCGGATGATCATCTGTGGATTGGCGCGCACCCAAGACTGACGGATTTTCTGCGTCATGGCACGGATCAGGCCGTCATGGCCCCTGCGCAGATTTTCAGGGTCACCCCCATACGCAACGCCAAAAGCCGCGTGGAAGAAGTCTATCTGAATGCAGGAGAGCAGATTTCCGCCGCATCCGTTGCACTAAAGCATAACAGGCAGCTTATGCTCGGCCCGGTGTTCGATTCCAGACTTCTGGTATGTGATGCGCCATAGTGCGGCGCCCCTTCCACTATCCACATTGACGCAGAGAGAGCAGAGAGAGTTGTGGTTCAATTCGAACAGAAAATGTTCTATTGTCCCTTCGATATCATGACTGAATAGCAACAGGATAAGCACATGGCCAATAAAGCGCGGCCCCGCCGCAGTGTTCTGTACATGCCGGGTTCCAATGCACGGGCAATGGAAAAGGCGCGCACAATCCCCGCTGACGCATTAATCCTTGATCTGGAAGATGCCGTCGCCCCCGACGCCAAGCAGGTGGCGCGCGAACAGGTTTGCGCCGCAATGCGTGAAGGCGGCTTTGGCAAGCGTGAAATGATCGTGCGCGTCAATGCACTGGATACGCCGTGGGGGCTGGCCGATTTAACCGCCGCCGCCGCCGTGAAGCCCGATGCGGTTCTGATCCCCAAGGTCAGCAGCCCCGCCGTCCTGCATCAGGCCCAAGCCCTGCTGGATGCGCATGGCGCCCATGACACCGCCCTGTGGGCGATGATGGAAACCCCGCTGGGAATTCTGCATGCAGAAGCCATCGCCAGCGCCACGCCACGCCTTGCCGTGTTCATCATGGGCACCAATGACATCGCCAAGGAAGTGCGCGCCGCGCACACGCCGCTGCGGCTGCCGATGATCACCAGCCTTGGCCTGTGCCTGCTGGCGGCGCGCGCCTTTGGCGTGGGGATTATTGATGGGGTTTATAACGACTTCAAGGATGAAGAAGGCTTTGCCGCCATCTGCCGCCAGGGACTGGAACTGGGCATGGACGGCAAGACATTGATCCATCCCAGCCAGGTCGCGCCCTGCAATGAAATCTTCAGCCCCGCAGCCGCAGAAGTTGAAATGGCGCGCAAGATCATCGCCGAATTCGCCCGGCCGGAAAATGCCGGCAAGGGTGTGATCACCGTTGATGGGCGCATGACCGAACTGCTGCATGCGGAAATGGCCAGACGCACCGTCGCCATCGCCGACGCCATTCGTGAACTGGAAGCGGCGTAAGTTTTTAACCCGCACGCCGCGCGGTTTCGGCCGCCGCGGTTTGCTGGCCGGTCAGTGTCATGGCGATCCGCCGCTGTGCGGCCTCTATGATCATGCGCAGCATATCGGCATAACGATAGCCGCCAAAGCCCGCCATGAGGTTAAGTTTCCCGTCCCAGCACCAGCCGGGATTGGGGTTAACCTCCAGCAGCTTGACCTCGCCTGCGCTATCGGCGCGAAAATCAAAGCGGACATAATCGCGGCATTCCAGACGTTCAAACAGCGCGGTGGACCAGTCGATCATGCTGCGGCGTAATTCATCGTCGAGACTGGCTTCACGATAGCGGATTTGCGTCCAGTAGGGCGAGGCCGGATCCCATTTGGATTCATAACCAAGAATTTTTGGCAGTTCCGGCGGCAGGCCGCTGTAATCCACTTCCAGCAGGGGCAGCACTGTAAAGCCAATGCCGGGATTGCCGATAATGCCAACGCTATATTCATTACCGGAAAGAAATTCCTGCACCAGCACCGGCCGTCCCGGCAATATGCGGCGCAATTCGCCCAGATAACTGACCGCTTCGGAGGGATTATGCACCACTGCATCCCTGGTGATGCCGATGCTGCTATCGCCCATACAGGGTTTTATCAGCGCTGGAAAAATCGACGGGATGGTGGCCGCCTGATCATCGGCGTCGAAATAAGTTTCCAGCGGCACCGGCACATCGCAGGAAGCTGCAATCGCGCGCACCTGTGATTTATTGTAACACAGGCCAAGCGCGGCAGGCCCCGAGCCGCTATAGGGAATATTCAGCATTTCCAGAACTGCGGGTACGTGCAATTCCATCAGCGCATTATTATTGAACCCTTCGTCACACAGGTTCAGCACAAATTTGGGGCGCTGTTCACGCAGCGCATTCCACAGCGCGTTATGATTGTCGATATAGGTAAAACTGTATCCCGGCACTTCCGACAAAGCCGTTTTCAGACGCGCAATGGTGTCAAAATCTTCTGCATTGAATGCGCCGGTCAGTTTCACACTGTCCGGCAGGCGCGGATCGCCCATCAGCACGGTTACTTCGGGAATAAGCGCATCACCGGTCCTGCGCATTACCGGTCTTTCCGGTGCGCGTGCCGTGATAAACAGGCGCCGCGCC
>Ga0209893_1000034_pt1 | contig 35349 bp, 31 predicted proteins | sample GWRWT3_25Nov14_FD_187190 | JGI IMG/M metagenome (GOLD analysis project Ga0209893, IMG submission 187190) | Sand microcosm microbial communities from a hyporheic zone in Columbia River, Washington, USA - GW-RW T3_25-Nov-14 (SPAdes) (version 2) | ecosystem: Engineered > Artificial ecosystem > Sand... | reverse complement strand
TGGCCACCGCCGATCTGGCGGGCATAGATATTGTACCGATGGGGGCGGCGCTGCTGAGCGCCATCTTTGTCATGACGGGCGGGTTGAGCGTCGCGCGCACGCGAATCAGACTGAGCGGCCCGGAATATTCCAGCCTGTTTCAGGGGGCGGTGCGCTGGAATGGCTTTGTTGGAATTGCCGCCGCCTCCAGCCTGTTCGGTTCGGCGGGGCTGGCGCTGATGGCGATCGCCATCGCCTTCATGGTGCCGACGGTGAATTTATTGAGCATCTATGTGCTGACCCGCCATGCCAGTGCGGAACCCGCCAGCCTTCGCGCGGCGCTGATTGCCGTTGTGCGCAATCCGCTGATCATCGCCTGTCTGGTTGGCGTCGTGCTGAATGTTGCGGGGGTTGGCCTCGCCCCCATGCTGGACAGCACCCTGAAAGTTATGGGCAGCGCGGCGCTGCCGCTGGGGCTGCTGGCGGTGGGGGCCGCACTTGATCTCTCACACATGCGGCAATTCGGCGGCACGATCATGCTGGGGGCCGTGCTGAAAATGCTGGGCATGCCGCTATTGGTGGCGCTCACCACCTGGGCTTTTGGCGTGGAGGGCATCACCCGCGACATCGCCATTCTGTGCGCATCGGTTCCCGGCGCGACATCGGCCTATATACTGGCGCGGCAATTGGGCGGCGACGCCCGCATGATGGCGGGCATGATCACCGCGACCACCGTCATGGCGCTGTTCACCATGCCGCTGATTCTGACGCTGCTGCTTTAGAGATCATCCTCGTCCGGCAGGTCTTCTTCCAGGATCGCCATATGGAAATTATAGCACAGATCGCCGTCTTCCTGGTCGCGGCTGACCACGGCAATGAATTCACCACCCAGAAAAACTTCGACCGAATCCTTGGTCGCGGTTTTAGAGTCCAGGGTGATTTTTTGATTGCCCAGGGTGTCCCGCAGATATTTCTGCACGATCTGGATTTCGGTCTTGTTCATTCTGATTACCCCCTTGGCTTGATATGCCACCGTGTTAGCAGAGCTTGCGGCCAATGGCTATGACAGAAGCAGGCAATTGCCGCTTGCAGCGGCGGGGCTTCGGCTTTATATGAATCGCTTTAATGAGCAGCCCCCACATACACCACACCATTCGATTCCCGCACAAGCATCTGTTGGGGATCAAGGATCTGTCCGCTTTGGACATTGTACAGATCCTCGATCTGGCCGACTCCTATGTGGAACTTAACCGTCAAGCCGATAAAAAGCAGAATTTGCTGCGCGGGCGCACCCAGATCAACCTGTTTTTTGAAGCGTCCACCCGGACGCAGAGCTCGTTTGAACTGGCGGGCAAGCGGTTGGGGGCAGATGTCCTGAATATGGCGGTTAGCAATTCGGCCCTGAAAAAGGGCGAAACCCTGATCGACACCGCCATGACATTGAACGCGCTGCGTCCCGATCTGCTGGTGGTGCGCCATCCGGATTCGGGGGCCGTCGAATTGCTGGCGCAAAAGGTGGATTGCGCGGTGATCAATGCTGGCGACGGCAGCAACGAACATCCGACCCAGGCATTGCTGGATGCGCTGACCATCCGGCGGCGGCGCGGCGTGTTGCAGGGGCTGCTGGTCGCCATATGCGGCGATATTCTGCACAGCCGGGTGGCGCGATCGAACATTTATCTCCTGAACCGGTTGGGCGCGCGGGTGCGGGTTGTGGCGCCGCCGACGCTGCTGCCCGCCCATATCGGCCGGCTTGGGGTTGAGGTGTTCCATGACATGCGTGCGGGCTTGCAGGATGTGGATATTGTGATGATGCTGCGGCTGCAACAGGAACGCATGCACGGCGCCTTTGTGCCCAGCCTGCGCGAATATTATCATTTCCATGGCCTTGATTATGAAAAACTGTCGCGCGCCAAACCCGACGCGCTGATCATGCATCCCGGCCCGATGAATCGCGGCGTTGAAATTGACAGCGAAGTGGCCGACGACATTGACCGCAGCGTCATTCGCGAACAGGTCGAGATGGGGGTCGCTGTGCGCCTGGCGGTACTTGATCTGCTTAGCCGCAATCTGCCCGCCAATTCGGCGGTGGGGGCGAAATGAACGCGGCGTCCGAAGGATATAAACCCATTCCGGGAACGCAACTGACGGCCTATGTCAATGCGCGGCTGGTTGATCCGGGCACAGGTTATGATGGCCCGGGCGAACTGCTGACGCAGGGCGGGCTGATTGTGGATTCGGGGCAAAAATTATTTGCGGACGGCATCCCGGCTTCATCCGAAATCATCGATTGCGCGGGGCAGGTGCTGTGCCCCGGCCTGATCGATATGAAAGTGTTTGTGGGCGAACCGGGGGCCGAACATAAGGAAACGCTGGAAAGCGCAAGCCTTGCCGCGGCGGCGGGTGGCATCACCACCATTATCACCATGCCCAATACCGATCCAGTGATCGATGATATTTCACTGGTCGAATTTCTGAAACGCCGCGCGCGTTTTGGGGCGCTGGTGAATGTGCATCCTATGGCCGCCGCGACCCAGGGCCTGAAAGGCCTTGGCATGTCGGAAATAGGCCTGATGCGTCAGGCGGGGGCCGTCGCCTTTACGGACGGTGTGCAGGCGGTGGCGAATGCCGTGCTGATGCGCCGTATTCTGAGTTACGCCAGCCGCTATGACGCGCTGATCGTGCAGCATGTGGAAGAACCAATGCTGGCCGAAGGCGGCTGCATGAACGAAGGCGAGATCGCCACGCGGCTGGGCCTTGCGGGCATTCCAGACGCCGCCGAGACCATCATGCTGGAGCGTGATCTGCGTCTGGTTGAATTGACTGGCGCGCGCTATCATGCCGATCAGCTTTCCTGCGCCGCCTCGGTGGAAATCATGCGTCAGGCCAAACGCCGGGGCCTGCCAGTCAGTTGCGGCGTGTCGGCGGCGCATCTGGCGCTGAACGAAAATGATGTCGGCAATTACCGCACCTTTTTCAAACTGTCGCCGCCGCTGCGCCGCGAAGAAGACCGCGCCGCACTGGTGGCGGGCGTTGCGGATGGCACGATTGACGTCATTGTCAGCGGCCATAATCCGCAGGATCAGGAAAGCAAGCGCCTGCCCTTTGCGCAGGCGGCAACCGGCGGCATCGGCTTGGAGACGCTATTGTCTGTGGCGCTTGGCTGTTTTCATAATGGCCATATTTCACTGTGCGATCTGCTGGCGCGCATGACGATCAATCCGGCGCGATTACTGGGCCTGCCCGGCGGCAAGCTGGCCAAGGGGCAGCCCGCCGATCTAACCTTGTTCGATTCGGGAAAGAGCTGGATTGTGACCGGCAACGGGTTACGCTCCAAATCCAAAAATACGCCGTTTGAGGACCGCCTTCTACAGGGCGTTGTCCTGCGCACCGTGGTTGCCGGTGAAGCGGTTTTCATCCGGGAAGAAACCTGACCATGCCAAACCCGATGGATTGGGGCCTGTCTGCGCCCTATTTACTGGCGGCGCTGCTTGGCGGTTATGTGCTGGGCAGCATTCCATTTGGCCTGATCCTGACCCGGCTGGCCGGGATGGGGGATATTCGCGCCATTGGTTCCGGCAATATAGGTGCCACCAACGTATTGCGCACGGGGAATAAGTTTCTGGCGCTGCTGACCTTGCTGCTGGACGGCGGCAAGGGGGCGGCAGCGGTGCTGCTGGCGCAAAATTATGGGGCCGATGTAACCGTATGCGCAGCGGCTGGGGCATTTTTCGGGCATCTGTTTCCGGTTTGGCTGGGTTTCAGGGGCGGCAAGGGCGTGGCGACATTTCTGGGCATCGCCCTGGCGCTGAGCCCGCTGGCGGGCGCATTGATCTGTGCGACCTGGATCGCGGTTGCCGCCATTTTCCGCATTTCATCGGCGGCGGCGCTGGTGGCGGCGGCGCTTGGCCCGGTCTATTTCTGGCAGTTTGGGCAAGACCAGTTGATGCAATTGTCGCTGCTGCTTGCGGTTGTGATCTGGCTAAAGCATTATGATAATATTCGCCGCATAATAGCAGGTGAAGAACCGCGCATTGGGGCCGCCAGCCCCGAATAGGGGGGCCGGGTGGCGTTACTTTCCGATCGGGAACGGGTGGACTGGCTGCGGCTGATCCGTACCCGCAATGTGGGCCCTGCCACATTCGCCAGTCTGATTACGCAATTCGGCACGGCGACCCGCGCCATTGAGGCGCTGCCCGATCTGGCGCGGCGCGGTGGCGGGCGTGGCGCGATCAGCATTGCGGGAAAGGCCGAGGCCGAAGCCGAACTGGCCGCCGCCGCGCGGCTGGGAGCGCGCTATATTGCATCCTGCGAGCCGGATTTTCCACCGGCGCTGGCCGCCAGTGATGCGCCGACGCCATTGCTGTGCGTCAAAGGCGCGGTGCATTTATTACAGCGTCCCACCATCGCTATTGTCGGCGCGCGCAATGCGTCCGCCGCGGGCATCCGCATCGCGCGCGAGCTTGCGCATGCGCTGGGCGGCCATGAGCTGCTGATTGCCTCTGGTCTGGCGCGCGGCATCGACACCGCCGCGCATAATGGTGCGCTGGAAAGCGGCACAGCGGCCGTGCTGGCGGGTGGCATAGATGTGATCTATCCACCCCAGAACGAAGAACTGCACAATCGCATTGGTGAAATTGGCGTGCTGGTGTGTGAGTTGCCACCGGGCGCCCAGCCCCAGGCGCGGCACTTTCCACAGCGCAACCGCATTATCTCCGGGATCAGCCTGGGGGTTATCGTCATTGAGGCTGCGCACCAATCCGGTTCGCTGATCACTGCGCGCTATGCGGGCGAGCAGGGCCGCGAAGTGTTTGTGGTGCCGGGATCGCCGCTGGACCCCCGATCGCGTGGCGGCAACGCCCTGATCCGCCAGGGCGCGACATTGGTGCAAGCAGCCGAAGATGTGCTGGAAGCGCTGCAACCCCTGCTGCGCAAACCCTTTGCGGAACCAGATCGGATGCAACCTTATTCCCCGCCCGTGCTGGATATGCGCCTGATCGACAGGGCGCGGCCGGAAATTCTGGAAATGCTGGGGCCAACGCCGGTTGAAATCGATGAACTGGTACGCCAATCAGGGCTGAGCGCCGCGACAATCGCTGTCCTGTTGCTGGAGCTCGACCTGGCCGGGCGTCTGGAGCGCCATCCGGGACAGCGCGTATCGATGATCAGGTAGATGCTCCGCGAAAAATGAACGCTTGACGGCCTAGAACAAAACATGTACATTTGAAGTGTGGCTATTTGATGCAAATGGGGGGGCTACCGGATACCCCTCCATGCTGCGTTGTCAGGATAGGTTAACTTGCAGTACTTAACCGTGCTACTTATGGCGCGTAAACAAACAATTTACTGGAAAATTCAATGCCGACATCGCTTCGCAAAACCGCTGGAAACTGGTTTACCCGGATTTTCCTGTTCATCCTGGTGATCAGTTTCGCTGTCTGGGGCGTTGCGGATTTTGTTACCAATACAGCCGAGCCGCCATTGGCCAGGGTAGCGGGCGCCACCATTTCGGCGCAGGAATTCGATAATGATTTTCGCCGCGAATTGTTCCGCCTGCAACAGCAATATGGCCCGGAATTCAGCACCGCCAAAGCCCGCGAAATGGGATTTGACCGGGAAGTGCTGCGGCAAAAGCTGGTTGGGATCATGTTTGACCGCGAATCGGAAAAGCTGTCGCTGACAACAGCCGATCAGACCATCGCGCAGAATATTCGTGAAAATGTCAGCTACCGGGATTCGCTTGGGGAGTTTGACAAAAATATTTTTCAACGCGCATTGAAGGATAATGGCTTTACCGAGAAAGAATTTACGCGCCGCGCCCGCATGGACATGACCCGGCGTCAACTGATCGCAGCTATCACTGCGGGAACCGTTGCGCCGCAAAAGCTTGCCGCGACACTGTATTCTTTGCGGGAAGAACAGCGCACAGCGGACCTGCTGCACATTCCGCAAAACGCCATCGGGAAAATTCCCAATCCAGCCGACGCGGAACTGGAAGCTTTTCATAAAGCCAATGAAGTTCTGTTCACGGCGCCGGAAACCCGCAGCGTCACCTATGTCACCCTGCAGCCCGATGATCTGGCGGAAGGGATTATGCCCGATGAAAAGGATCTGCGCGAACAATATGACGCCCGGCTGGCGGAATTTACGGTTACGGGGATGCGCAATCTGCAGCAGTTTGTACTGCCCGACGAAGCAGCCGCAAAAGCCGCCCACGACAAGATCAAGGCAGGCAAGGATTTTGCGGCAGTGGCCAGACAGGCGTCCGGAATGCGCGAAAAAGAATTGGAGCTTGTGGAAGTCACCAAAGACATGTTGCCTGTGGAAATTGCCGAGGCGGTGTTTGCCCTGAAGGAGCGCGAAGTCAGTGCGCCCTTAAAAAGCCCGCTGGGTTGGCATCTGATCAAGATTACCGCCGCGCGTCAGGAGCGGATTCAACCATTTGAGGAAGTGCGTAAAACCATTTCCGAAGATCTGGCGCTTGCCCGCGCCACTGAGCTGGCCGTCGAGCGGGCGAACCAGCTGGAAGATGCGCGCGCCGGGGGGGCGTCGCTGGAAGAAACCGCGAAGGAATTCGGCCTGAAGCTGCACACCATCGCGGGGGTTGACCGTCAGGGCAACGGCCCCGATGGCAGGCCCGTTCAGAATATGCCCATGGACCCGCAATTCATCACCGATGTTTTTGATACGGATGCAGGATCAGAAAGTGATCTGCGGGAAAACAAGGATGGCGGTTATTATGTGTTGCGGGTGGATAATGTCACGCCATCGGCCGTGCGCCCGCTGGCCGATGTGCGCAACGCGGTGGCCGCCGCATGGCGCGCCCAAAAGACTGGTGAAAAGCTGGAACAGCTTTCTGGCGAAATGCTGAAAGCCGCCCAGGCAGGCAAACCATTGCCGGAAATTGCCAAGCCACTGAATCTCAAGGTTACTCAAAGCGCCCCCTTTAACCGCAGTTTTACGGATGAACAGATGAGTGCGGCGCTTGCTGCCAAACTGTTTACCGGAAAACCAGGCGACAGCTTTGCCGAACCGGCCCCCGGCGGGGGCTATGTCATTGCGCGTTTGCGTGAAATCAGGCCGCCATCGCTGACCGGTAAAAGTGACGCTGTCGCAAATATGGGCCGGGATTTATCCAGGAACTTCGCCGAGGATGTGCTGGCGCAATATCAGTCAGTGCTGGAACGGCGATATGACGTGGAAATAAACCAGGACCGGCTGAACAGCCTGTTTGAAGAGCAATAATGATGCAGCTTGATCCCGATTTTACTGCTTTTGCCAAAACCTATGACGCCGGTGCGCCACAGGTGGTGTGGACCAATCTGGTTGCCGATCTGGATACGCCCGTATCGGTGATGTTGAAGCTTGCCCATGGTCAGCCATACAGTTTTCTGTTCGAGTCGGTTGAAGGTGGCGCGACGCGCGGACGCTATTCGTTCATTGGCATGAAGCCAGACCTGATCTGGCGCTGTTATGGTGAGCGCGCCGAAATCAACCGCAAGGCGCGCACGGATCAAAATGCGTGGGAGCCATGCGCGGAAGGCGCGCTGGAATCACTGCGCAGGCTGGTGCGCGAGATGCGCGTTGATCTGCCTGCCAGCCTGCCGCCCATGGCGACCGGCCTGTTCGGGTATATGGGATATGACATGGTGCGGCTGATGGAAAAATTGCCCAGCCCCAACCCTGATCCGCTTGGCCTGGCCGACAGTATTTTCATCCGTCCGTCGATCATGGTGATTTTTGACAGCGTGAAGGACATTCTCAATGTTGTCACCCCGGTATGGCCGCAGAACGGCATAAGCGCGCGCGCAGCCTATAATCAGGCAAACGAGCGGTTGAATGATGTGGTGACGGATTTTGAAAAGCCGCTGCCGCATGGCGCAAATTACCGCCTGGATAGCCTGACCCCCCTGCCGGAGCCACAATCCAACACGACGCGGGCGGAATATCATGCGATGGTGGCGCGGGCGAAGGAATATATCGCCGCCGGGGATATTTTTCAGGTCGTGCCAAGCCAGCGTTTTCGCATGCCGTTTGAATTGCCGCCCTTTGCGCTGTACCGCGCGCTGCGGCGGATTAACCCGTCGCCCTATATGAACTTTCTTGATTTTGGCGATTTCGCCATTGTCGGGTCCAGCCCGGAATTGCTGGTCCGCCTGCGCGATGATGTGGTGACCATTCGCCCCATCGCGGGATCGCGTCCGCGCGGCGCAACGCCCGAACAGGACGCCGTGATGGCGCATGATCTGATCACGGACGAAAAAGAACGCGCCGAACATCTGATGCTGCTGGATCTGGGCCGCAATGATGTGGGGCGCGTGTCACAGATCGGCAGCGTCAGGGTCACCGGCCAGTTCATGACCGAATATTATTCGCATATCATTCATCTGGTGTCGAATGTCGAAGGGCTGATCGCCCCTGAATTTGATGCGATTACAGCCCTGTGCGCGGGGTTTCCGGCAGGCACGGTCAGTGGCGCGCCGAAAATCCGGGCGATGGAAATCATTGACGAACTGGAAAAGGAAAAGCGCGGCGTCTATGCCGGATGCGTTGGATATTTCTCCGCCAACGGATCAATGGATAATTGCATCGCGCTACGCACGGCGGTCGTCAAGGACAAAATGGTTTATATTCAGGCGGGCGGCGGCGTTGTCGCCGACAGCGACCCGGAAGCGGAATATCAGGAAACCATTACCAAGGCCAGGGCCATGGTGCGCGCAGCCGAAGAAGCCGTACGCTTTGCCTCTGCCGCCCGCAAGGGCCAGTAGGCTGAGCGGCGGCCAAAACGGGATGATTTCAGGTTTGTTCATGGCCTCATCGCCCTAAAATCATCCTGCCATGGAGAGACGTTACCACACTCTGGCGAAGTTGGCGGCGCGGGTTCTGATCTCGTTCCATGACAGGCGCACTGGGATTTTTCTGCTGTCCATTCCCGCTTGACAAGCATTACTGAGCATTGTCTCATTATGGGAGCCGCCTGGCATGGCATACAATGCTGTCAACATGTTTTCCTGCCTGCGCCGTCCAGTATGGCTCCTTATAAAAATAAACTTTAGGAGGAGGTGGCGTTATGGCTGACACACGGTTTGACATGGTAATTCGCAACGGCACAGTGGTGGATGGCACCCGCATGCCGCGTTTCAAGGCGGACATTGCGATCAAGGACGGCAAGATTGCCGAAATCGGGCGCGTGACCGGCAAGGGCAAACAGGAAATTGACGCCACCAATCTGATTGTGGCGCCCGGCGCGATTGACGTGCACACGCATTATGACGCGCAACTGCAATGGGATCCCTATGCCAGCCAGTCGTGCTGGCATGGCATCACCTCTATTGTGATCAGCGCCTGTGGTTTTGGCTTTGCGCCATGCCACCCGCATGACCGTGAACGCGCCATGCAACGCATGACCCGCGTCGAGGCGATTCCCTATTCCGCAATGAAAGAGGGCATGCGCTGGGACTGGGTGACGCAGGCCGAATATCTTAATTCCATGAAAGCCGCCGGGCTGGGCATCAATGTGGCCAGCTATATTCCGCAATCCCCGGTGCGCGGCTATGTTCTGGGTACGGATGACAGCAAACGCGAGCATGTGACGCCCGCGGAACTGGAAGCCATGAAAGAAGTGGTGCGCGATGGCTATCGCGCGGGCGCCATGGGCCTGTCCACCGATCTTAATCTGATTGACCGGGATTTTGACGGGTCTGTGCTTCCCAGCCTGATCGCTCCGATGGAGGAAACCGAAGCATTGATCGCGGTGGCGCGCGAATTCAATGTTGGCTCCATCGAAGTCACGCCTAAGCAATTGAAGATTGGACCCAATGAAGCGGAAATGCTGGAGCGCTGGGCCAATATTTCCGGGCGGCCCATTTATTACAATGCGCTGATCCAGGAAGGCCATCGTCCCGGCGCCTATAAGGAAGCGCTGGCGCTGCTTGAGGATATGAACACGCGGGTGCAGGTGAACGGGCTGGGTTTGACGCATGAACTGGAATCGCTGTTCAATCTGATCGAATATAATCTGTTCGATGAAATGCCCGCATGGAACAAGGCGCTGGCCTGCCCGCTGGAACAGCGTATTGCCAATCTGGCCAATCCCGAAGTGCGCAAAACCTTGCGGCATGATCTGGATCATCATGTCGAACGGCTATGGTCGGGCAACTGGGCGCGGCTGATGGTGATGGAATCGAAAGATCCAAAACTGGTTGGCAAATATGTGTCGCAGATCGCCGCTGAACGGGGGCAAGACCCGCTTGATGTGTTCTGCGACATCAATGTGGCGGAACGTCTGGAGACCAATTTCATCATCGAGGATTTTGCCAATATGGATGATGACGCCAATCAGGAAATGCTGCTGCATCCTTATGTGATCCCCGGCCTGTCGGATGGCGGCGCGCATACGCAATTTCTCAGCCTGGGAAAATACCCCACCATCCTGCTGGCCAAATGGGTGCGTGATAAAAAAGTTCTGTCGCTGGAAGAGGCGCATTGGCGCCTGTCGCACATGGCGGCGGCCAGCATTGGCATGAGCGGACGCGGCATGCTGCTGCCGGGCCTGCCGGCCGACATCATGATCTATGATCTGGACAGGCTGGCGGTAACGCCGGAAAAGCCGGTATATGAAACCATCATTGGCGGCGGGCGGCGTCTCATTCAAAAGGCCACCGGCTATCGCGCCATTCTGGTCAATGGCGTGCCGACGTTCGAGAACGGCGAATGCACCAATGCACGCCCCGGCGATATCTGGCGCACCAGCATTGGCGAGCAATATAACGAGGCGCTGAAAAAGGCGGCGGAATAAATACAGCCACGGCCCGGGGCTACTGGGCCGCAGCCCCTGCACCCATGCGCGGCTGGGCAAGGTTTACCAGCCGCGCAATGCCTGTTGCATCACCCAGTATGGCCAGTTTTTCACGCGCGGACAGAAACCTTACGGCGTCATCTATATTGTCTGCCTGTTGCAGTTTCGCCATCGCCACGACAAAATCCACATCCACGTCACCCCTGACGCTCGCGCGCGGTGGCAGCAGCATCGCCAGATGCAGCGCGCGCAAATCCGTGTCCGTGGCGATGCGCAACAGTGGATCAGTTACCGGCATGCCCTTGCGCCCCAATTGTGCCTGAATAATCCGTGAACGAACAATAATGGGATGCGGATTTGACTCTTCGGGTGTCAGTAATAATCCGGCGCGCGCCATTGCCTGACCACACCGCCGGCTGGCCCCCAGCGCCGACAGCGGGATCGCCAGCAAAAGCCCAAGCACCACGGGCGACATCCAGGCCAGCAGCATCGGCGACACCGCATAGGCGGACACGCCGAGCACGATCCCTAAAATCGTATGCCCACGATGACGCAGCGCAATCTCCCTGAACGGCACCCGGTCATCGCCGCGCCGCTGCGTGCGCCACCCCACATCACGCCCGGCCAGCGAACCGATCACCGCCGAGGTCTGGATCAGCATCATCACGGGCGCCGTCATGGACGACAAAAAGGTTTCCACCAGCAGCCCGCCCAGGATCGCCAGCCGTCCGCCAAATCCCGCGGCCTGAATGGAATTGCGCATCACCAGCATGACGCCCAGAATTTTCGGCCCCAGCAGCACGGCCATGGTGCCCGCATATAACCATGCGGCAAGTTGCGGATTGATCACCGGCCAGGTGGGAAATATCTGAAATTCATCGGTGAAATATTCCGGGCGGATGTAATGCGCCTGCAGGCTGAGCAACATGCCAACCAGCAGGAAGCTCAACCAGAATGGCGAGGCCAGATATCCAAATATGCCAAGCCCCAGATGCAGGCGGCTGAGCCAGTGCAGGCCGCGCGCAGGCAATATGGCCATATGCTGCATATTTCCCTGGCACCAGCGCCGGTCACGCGCCGCATAATCAATCAACCCCGGGGGGCTTTCTTCAAAGCTGCCCTCGATCTCCGTCGCCATATACACTTTCCAGCCCCCCCGGCGGATCAGGGCGGCTTCGATAAAATCATGGCTTAGAATATGTCCACCAAACGGGGCGCGCCCAGGAAGCACCGGAAGTCCGGCATTTTCAAGAAATGCCCGTGTACGGATGATTGCATTATGCCCCCAGTAATTTCCGTCGCCCATATGCCAGTAGGCAAGGCCCGCCGCCACAACTGAACCATAGGCGCGTCCGGCAAACTGTTGCAGGCGCGCGAATAATGTGCCGCCATTGATGATCTGCGGCGCGGTCTGAATAATACCCGCTTCCGGGTGCACTTCCATGACCGCCGCCAGCCGCACCAGCGCCTCCGCCGTCATCAGGCTGTCTGCATCCAGCACGATCATATGTTCGTAATTCATGCCCCAGCGGGAACAGAAATCTTCCACATTTCCGGATTTGCGCGCGATGTTTTTTGGCCGCCGTCGATAGAACAGATTTGCATCGCCGCCGGTGCGGGCGCGCAGATCGCGAAAGCCTTCTTCTTCTTCCAGCCAGATCGCCGCTTCGGTCGTATCGCTCAGAATAAATATATCAAAAGAACGTAGCGCTCCCATCTCGCGTAGCGCTTCATACATGGCCTGTATGTTGGCGTAAATCCGGTGCGGCGGCTCGTTATAAGTCGGCATCACCAAAGCCGTTCGTTTACTGAGGATCATCGTGCTGCCGGGGGCTAGTTTGGGCACACGCAACATTGGCTGCGGCCACAACACCAGGACATACCCCATCAGCGCGCTGATAAACCAGAAGGAAATCCAGGCAAAGTTCGGCACGAACAGCACCATTATCAGAATCTGGATATTGGTCAGATCATTGACCGCCATCACCTCATACATGCCGTAACCGGCCCACAGCGTGAGGAACAGCGTACCCAGAAACAGGATGCCGCGCCTTGCAAGTTTCTGCAAAAGTGATGGTTCGGAAAATGATTGCGCGCGGTCACCGCGCCATTGCCGCAAGGATTGCGCGGGCATATCGGCGGGCATCTCCGGCGGCATGGCAGGAGCTGTAATAAATTCAGAGCTATTTTCCGGGATGTTTGAGTGCGCGCTGGATTGCGCCCCTACAGTGTCCATCGGTAAACCCAGACCTCCGACAATCGTGCCGTTTCACTTGCGAGATGACAGCGCAATTCAACCACCTGCGCGTCACCGGTTTCAAGTTCAAAACTCAACCGCCAGCCTTTTGTTTCAGGATTGGGTTGCACGACAGGGTTCAGTATTTTGCCATCCGATGACTCAATGACCGCTTTGGGACTTGTGTCCGGGGCAAGCTGATCAAAGGCATCGCCGACGAAATCAATCACGAACAGACGCGTTGGCGCATCCCAGCCCGTACCCAGGCGGGACGACACCACCAGGGCAACATCGGGCGCCGGATTTGGGGCATTGGTCCATTGCATCCGATAATTCAGCACATATTCCGAACCGCCCGGAATGGGATCGGAAGGCCGCCAGTAGGCGACAATGTTATCGTTGATTTCAGACTTTGAAGGAATTTCAACCAGATGCACCCCGCCTGGCCCCCAGTCGCCAATCGGCTCAATCCACAGGCTGGGGCGGCGTTCGTAACGCGCCTCAAGGTCTTCGTAATTTTCGAACCGGCGCTCACGCTGCAACAGGCCAAAGCCGCGCGGGCTATGGTCCATGAAAACACTGTATTGCAGGCTGGTCGGGTTCGATAAAGGCCGCCACAGCCATTCACCCTGACCATTGCGGATCGACAGGCCGCTGGAATCATGCACAGCCGGACGGAAATCATCGACGCCAAGCCGGTCCAGCGGACTGAACAGAAACATACTGGTCAGCGGCGCAAAGCCAACGCGCTCCAGATTTTTACGGGGATACAGCGTTACCTCGACATCCATTTCAGTGCTGACGCCCGGACGCATGGTAAAACGATAGGCCCCGGTTGTACGTTCACTATCCAGCAGCGCATGCACAACGATCGAGCTTGATCCCGGCAATGGTTTTTCAACCCAGAAGGTGCGAAAAAGCGGGAATTCCTCGCCGCCTGGCTCGGCCGTATCAATGGCCAGACCGCGTGCGGACAGGCCATATGCCTGCCCCTTGGCTACCGCACGGAAATAGCTGGCCCCCTGAAACACCGCCATTTCATCAAAATAATCCGGCTTGTTGATCGGCGTATGCAGCCGGAAACCGGCAAATCCCAGATCATTGCCCGGCGGCGGTGGCTGCACGCTTGGTCCAAATGAATAGAAATCACTTGAATAGTGCAGCTTGCGGGCTTCGTCCTGGGCCACCAGAAAGATCGTCACCGGCTGTTTGTAGAAAAAGCCGTTATGGAACATATGCATCTGAAAGGGCAGCTTTTCATCGCGCCATACGGCCTGATCCGGGCGGAATCGAATATCGCGATACTGGTCATAGGTCAGGTTTTCCAGCTCTTTTGGCAGGATCAGAGCCGGCGGGGTATATTTCTTTGACGCCAGCTTTTGCGCCAATTTTCGTACCAGCCCCGCATTAAAGGGAACCGGATCCCCCAAGCTGGTGGTGTAGGCAGCAGGGGCTACCGTTTCTTGCCCGAATGCGGGCAGAACGCCAAAGAAGGGGGAAAGGGCCATGCCGGCCAGGACGTCGCGACGGCGCACTGCGATTTCTTTGCTCTGATGTTAATTGGCTTATCCAGCCATGCACATATATGATGCACGCTATCTGGCATAGCTTTTACAGTTTATCCAGTGCATTTTCATAAAATAAGGGGAGAAGGGCAAATGCGGCAGATATCTGATCAAAGCACATGGCTGGCGCAGGTGGAAGAAGCCGCGCTGGAACCCGGCCTGCCCATCCTCGATCCGCACCATCATTTATGGGATCACCCCGGCAGCCGGTATTTTCTGGATGAACTGTGCGAAGACACCTATAGCGGCCATAATGTCGTGGCCACGGTCTTTGTCGAATGCGGATCCATGTACCGCGCCAGCGGGCCGGAACATCTGCGCCCCGTCGGGGAAACCGAGTTCGTGAACGGCGTTGCGGCGCAAAGCGCCAGCGGGGCCTATGGGCCGATGCGGGCCTGCGCCGGGATCGTCAGCCATGCGGATATGACCCTGGGAAGCGCGGTGGGTGAGGTTCTGGACGCACATATCGCAGCGGCGCCTGCCCGGTTCCGGGGTATCCGCCATATCACTGCCTGGGATCCCAATCCCCAGTTACAGGGGACATTTTCGCATCTGACCAAAGGAATGCTGGGTGAGACGAAATTTCGTCAGGCTGCGGCAGAACTGGTCAAACGCGGATTGTCGTTTGATGCGTTTTTCTACCACCCACAAATTCCCGAGCTGACGGAATTTGCCCGCGCCCTGCCCGATCTGACCATCATTCTGGATCATTTCGGTGGCCCGATGGGCATTGGCCCCTATGAAGGCAAAAAAGCCGAAATTTTCGTGCAGTGGAAAAAAGACATGGCGGAGCTGGCAAAATGCCCGAACGTCAATGTGAAAATCGGCGGGATAAACATGCCGATGAACGGTTTTGGCTGGCACAAACAGGCATTACCCCCCACATCAGAAGCGCTGGCGGCCGCCACCCGCGACTATTATCTGCACACCATCGACGTGTTCGGGCCTTCGCGCTGCATGTTTGAGAGCAATTTTCCGGTAGATAAACGCTCCGTTTCCTATGGCATAATGTGGAATGCGTTCAAACGCATCGCATCCGGTTTTTCAGCAACCGACAAGGCGGCACTGTTTGCAGGCTGCGCCAGCCGTGTCTATCGGATAGGATAAACAGACAGAAAATGGGAAGTTTTTTACAGGCACTGATCCCGGTTTCCATTGGCGTTACCTTTATTGTGCTGTGCGTGGGCATCTTCGCCATGTTCCGGGGCGGTGAATTCAACCGCAACTGGAGCAACAAATTAATGCGCCTGCGCGTGGCGATGCAATTCGTCGCCGTGCTCATTATTATGGGCGCACTCTATTTCGCAGGGAGCTGATCAATTGGTAAAGCTGAACAAAATTTACACCCGCACCGGCGACAAGGGCGATACCGGCCTTGGCGACGGCAGGCGGGTACGCAAATATGATGTCCGGGTGGACGCCTATGGCACGGTGGACGAGGCCAATGCCACTATCGGCCTGGCGCGCCTGCACATGACAGGTGACGCGGACGCGGCGCTGGGGCGCATCCAGAATGATCTGTTCGATCTGGGGGCCGATCTTTGCACACCCGAGGCGCCCGGCGAAAAGCCTGGCGCGGCGCTGCGCATCGCCGATGCCCAGGTGGAACGCCTGGAACGCGAAATTGACGCCCTGAACGCCCGGTTAAGCCCGCTGAACTCCTTCATATTGCCGGGGGGAAGCCCGGCGGCGGCCTATCTGCACCTGGCGCGCACAGTTAGCCGACGCGCCGAGCGATTGATGGTGGAACTGGCGGATAGTGAAAAAGTTAACCCGGCGGCGCTACGCTATATCAACCGGCTGTCGGATTTTCTGTTTGTGATCAGCCGCCACGTGAACAATGACGGTAATACAGATGTCTTATGGCAGCCGGGCCAGAACCGGTAATTGTATTTTTCACCTAAAATCATGGATCTGAACGTTACGATTCGTTGACAGCGGCGGTTGCGAATACTAGTTTTCGCACCTGCGAGATAACCGGTTTTCCCAAACCGGGATAAATTAGCAAATATTTTGATTTGGAGAGTGTGGCAATGAAGGTTCTGGTACCCGTCAAACGGGTGATTGATTATAACGTAAAAGCGCGGGTCAAGGCCGATGGGTCGGGCGTCGATCTGGCGAATGTCAAAATGTCGATGAACCCGTTTGACGAAATTAGCGTCGAACAGGCCGTGCGCATGAAAGAAGCCGGAACCGCCACCGAGGTCATTATTGTCTCTATCGGACCGGCGGCGGCGCAGGAAACCATCCGCACCGCGCTGGCCATGGGCGGGGATCGTGGCATTCTGGTGAAAACCGACGCCACTGTTGAACCCCTTGCGGTTGCCAAAATCCTCAAGATCATCACCGAACAGGAAGGCGCGGATATCGTCATTCTGGGCAAGCAGGCGATTGATGATGACAGCAATCAGACCGGCCAGATGCTGGCCGCATTGCTGGGCCGTTCGCAGGCCACCTTTGCCAGTGAAGTGAAAATTGACGGCAACAAGGCCGAAGTAACCCGCGAAGTGGATGGCGGCCTGCAAACCATCCGCGTGAACCTGCCCACCATCATCACGGTTGATCTGCGGCTGAACGAGCCGCGCTATGCCTCGCTGCCCAATATCATGAAGGCGCGCAAGAAACCCATTGATGAAAAGACGGCGGAAGATTATGGCGTGGACATCACGCCGCGCCTGAAAGTTCTGAAAACCACCGAGCCGCCCACGCGTTCCGCTGGTGTAAAAGTAGAATCCGTACAAGATCTTGTCGCCAAGCTGCGCAATGAAGCAGGAGTAATTTGAATATGAGTGCGCTTGTAGTAGCTGACCACGACAATACAAACCTGTCCGACGCCACCGCCAAGGTCGTCAGCGCCGCTAAACAATTGGGCGGCGATGTGCATATTCTGGTGGCCGGACAAAATTGCGGCGCGGTGGCGGAAGCCTGCGCCAAGCTGGATGGCGTGACAAAAGTTCTGCTGGCCGATGACGCGATTTATTCGGCGCGGCTTGCCGAAAATGTGGCGGAACTGGTGGTTGGCCTGATGGGTAATTACACATCGGTGCTGAGCAGCGCCACCACCGTGTCGAAAAATTTCATGCCGCGTGTCGCTGCACAGCTGGACGTCGCGCAGATTTCCGAAATCGTAAAAGTCGAAGCGCCGGATACATTTGTGCGCCCGATCTATGCGGGCAATGCGATGCAGACCGTGCAATCCTCGGACACCAAAAAGGTCATCACCGTGCGCACCACCACCTTCCAGGCTGTTGGTCAGGGCGGTTCGGCCACTGTCGAAAAAATCGCGGCGGCGAAAAATCCCGGCCTGTCGGAATATGTCGGCGATCGTCTGTCGGATTCGGCGCGGCCACAATTGACATCGGCCAAGATCATTATCTCTGGCGGCCGCGGTATGCAATCGGGCGATAATTTCAAAATGATTGAAGCGGTTGCGGACAAGCTCAAGGCCGCCGTCGGCGCATCGCGCGCGGCGGTCGATGCAGGCTATGCGGCGAACGACATGCAGGTCGGACAGACCGGCAAGGTTGTGGCGCCCGATCTGTACATTGCCGTGGGTATTTCGGGCGCCATTCAGCATCTGGCCGGCATGAAAGATTCCAAGATCATCGTCGCCATCAACAAGGATGAAGAAGCGCCGATTTTCCAGGTATCCGATTATGGCCTGGTGGCGGATTTGTTCAAGGCGGTGCCGGAACTGGAAGCGGAACTAACGAAACTTGGCCTCTAGAGCAATCTGCATTAAGTTCGCGCGTGTGGCCGATCCCCTCCCTGTCCCTCCCCTTTGCAAGGGGAGGGGACGCCAGACGCAACCTCTCCCTCCCCCTGAAAGGGGGAGGGCCGGGGAGAGGGTCAGAGGCACACAAAAGATGTGCTTCGCTCTGATCGAACTGCTCTAAGAGCCGGATAAAAAAATGGACGGGAAACGCAGCAGGGATTTGACCTGGTTCAACAAAGGATGATCCCCGAATGGTGACGATAAACAAGGTTGGCGTAATAGGCGCCGGTCAAATGGGCAACGGCATCGCGCATGTGTGCGCCGCCGCCGGTTTTGACGTGCTGCTGGAAGATGTCAACAAAGAGGCCCTGGACAAGGCACTGGCGACGATTTCCTTCAACATGTCGCGCCAGATCCAGCGCGGTCTGATGACCGATGACGCCAAGCAGGCCGCCATGGCCCGCATCACCCCCGTCGCCGATCTTGATCGCTTCAAGGAAGTTGATCTGGTAATAGAAGCAGCGGCGGAAAAGGAAGATGTGAAACGCAGCATCTTCGCCCGGCTCTGTCCGATGCTGCGGCCAGACGCCATTATCGCCTCCAACACCTCATCCATTTCCATCACACGCCTGGCGGCGTCAACAGACCGGCCCGAACAGTTTATCGGGTTGCATTTCATGAACCCTGTGCCAGTCATGAAACTGGTCGAGCTGATCCGGGGCATCGCCACGGGCGAAGAAACCTTCAAGCAGGCGCGCGAATTCACCAACAGGCTGGGCAAGACCACGGCGAACGCCGAAGATTTTCCCGCCTTCATGGTCAACCGCATTCTGATGCCGATGATCAATGAGGCGGTCTATACGCTGTATGAGGGCGTCGGTAATGTGGAGGCGATCGATGTCGCCATGCGGCTTGGCGCCAATCACCCGATGGGGCCGCTGCAACTGGCGGATTTTATTGGCCTGGACACCTGCCTTGCGGTGATGCAGGTGCTGCATGACGGCCTGGCCGACACCAAATACCGCCCCTGCCCGCTGCTGGTGAAATATGTCGAGGCCGGCTGGCTGGGCCAGAAAACCCAACGCGGCTTTTACGATTATCGCGGCGAGGTTCCCGTTCCGACGCGGTAACGCGCCGTCGCATTTATACCAGCGGCCCTATGAACAGACCCGTTGTGTCATTCTGAGCGAAGCGAAGAATCCCCATCCATTTCGGGGAGATCCTTCGCTTCGCTCAGGATGACAGGTCAGATCATAGGGCCGTTGGTATTATACCCAAAAAAAACCCCACACTCGCGTATGGGGTAGTTTTGTTCTGATCACTCAGAGTCCGAGGCACGGACCAGGAGCGTGTCCTTCAATTCGAAAGAGGGGGGCTTCAAGTCGAAGTCACAGGCCCTACATGGTGACACCGAACCCTTTTGCCAAGTGACAGCAGTCACATATTTTGCAGGCCCGTTTTAACACCCGTGATGGTTAATGCCGGAAATGCCGCATGCCGGTGAACACCATGGCGAGGCCGGCATCATCGGCGGCGGCGATAACCTCGGCATCGCGGATCGAACCGCCTGGCTGAATAACCGCCGTGGCGCCCGCTTCGGCCGCGGCCAATAATCCATCGGCAAACGGAAAAAACGCATCCGAGGCGACGACGCATCCGCGTGTGCGCGGCGCGCTCAGCCCTTCTGCCGCCGCAACATCTTCGGCCTTGCGGGCGGCGATGCGCGCACTGTCCAGCCGGTTCATCTGCCCCGCCCCGATGCCTACTGTCGCGCCGTCCTTTACATAGACAATGGCGTTTGATTTTACATGCTTGCAGACCTTGAAGGCGAACAGCATGTCGGCCAGTTCCTGTGCCGCCGGCGCGCGCTTGCTGACGATCTGTAAATCGGCGGCAGCAACCACGCCATTGTCCCGGCCCTGTAGCAGATAACCGCCAGCAACGGATTTAATCATGCGCCCCGGCGACAGCGGATCGGGCAACCCGCCCGTCAGCAACAGGCGCAGATTTTTCTTTGCCGCGATGATGTCCCTGGCCGCCTGATCGGCATCCGGTGCGATAATTACTTCGGTAAAGATTTTCACCATCTCTTCCGCCGCCGCCGCATCCAGGGGACGGTTGCAGGCGATAATGCCGCCGAATGCGCTAACCGGATCGCAGGACAGCGCGCGCAGATAGGCGTTACGCAAATCCGTACCCGCCGCCACCCCGCACGGATTGGCGTGCTTGATAATCGCCACCGCCGGACCATCAAATTCCGCCACCAGTTCAAACGCCGCGTCGGTGTCATTCAGATTATTGTAGGAAAGCTCCTTGCCCTGGACCTGCATGGCGGTGGCCACGCCGGGACGCTTTTCCCCGCTGACATAAAAGGCCGCGCTCTGATGCGGGTTTTCGCCATAACGCAGGGTTTGCTGCAAAGTCGCGCCAATGGCGATGCGGGGCGGAAATTCATCCCCCAACTGCGCGGCAAACCATTCACTGATCGCCGCATCATAGGTGGCGGTATGCGCGAACGCCCTGGCCGCCTGGCGCCTGCGCAAGGCAAGGCTTGTGGCGCCCTGATGCGCGGCCATCTCGGCCAGGATGGCGGCGTAATCCTGCGCATCCGTGGCAATCGTGACATAGGCATGATTTTTCGCCGCGGAACGGATCATCGCGGGGCCGCCAATATCAATATTTTCGATACATTCCGCAAAGCCCGCACCCGCCGCCACGGTAGCCGCAAACGGGTACAGGTTCACCACCAGCAGATCAATCGCGCCAATGCCATGCGCCCGCATCGCCGCCAGATGCGCAGCGTCCTCACGCAGGGCCAGCAGGCCGCCATGCACCCTGGGATGCAGGGTTTTCACCCTGCCATCCATCATTTCCGGGAAACCGGTAAATTCCGATACATCGCGCACCGGAAGCCGCGCGTCACGCAGCGCCCTGGCGGTGCCGCCGGTGGACAGGATTTCAATGCCGTACCCGGCCAGCGCCGTGGCGAGTTCAATCAGCCCGGTCTTGTCGGAAACGGAAATTAAGGCGCGTTTAATGGGAATAATCATCATGATGTTCGGGGCATAGCATGATTCATTCCATCGCGGCAATGAAAGAGGCGGTTGCGCGCACAATCAGCCAAAGCGCTATCAAACCCAGTGCGGGAAGCCCTGATTTTCCCAATGAAACCGGGCTTCGCGCCCAGCGCAGCGCACACCATGTTCCGGCGGCGGCAACCCCAAGACCACTGGAAAAAACCAGTATCTGATCCAGCGATAACACCGGATATGCCGCAGCTATCGCCAGGCCAAGCCCGGCCAGAATTAACATCGCCCATTGCGTCCGCGCACCCAGTGCCGTCTCGCCTTGCAGCCACTGGATCAGAATCAGCAGCGCGCTGATCCCGATCAGCAGCATCACGGCGCTGGCCAGCGGCGCGCGGCCCGCCGACAGGGCTATCAATTGCCAGAAGATCAGCACACTGGCCAGCGCCGCCAGGCTGGGTTCCTGTTGCAGCCTTATGGCAATCCGCGCCAAGGCGAAAGATAGCGGGCCACCAGCAAGAATAATTATAAAGATCAGCAACAGGCTGTTCATTCGCACGGCCGCGCATACAGGGCCAGATTGGCCGTGACAAAACGCGCCACCGAATATTCCTTCACCGCCAGATCGCGGCCCCGGATACCCATTGACGCCCGCAGCGCCGGATCGCGCAGCAAATGTTCGATGGCATTGGCAAGCGCCAGCGCATTTTGCGGCGGGATCAGCACCGCCGTTTCACCCGCCCGCACGGCGTCGCGGCATCCTGGCACATCGCAGGTTATGACAGGCAGGCCGGTCGCCGCCGCCTCGATCAGCGTTTTGGAAAACCCTTCACGATAGCTGGGCAGGCATACAATGTGCACCTGGCGCAATGTGTCCGGCATGGTGGTGGAATGGCCCCACCATTCGATAACACCGCTATCGCACCAGCCGCGCAGTTCCGCCTCGCTTATTCCGCCGGGCCGGTCAAAATCCGCATAACCGGCCAGAACCATGCGCACGGCGATTGCGCGTTCGCGCAATAATGTTGCAGCCGCCACAAATTCCCGCACCCCCTTTTCCTGCTGCAACCGCGCGGGCAGCAGCACGATCAGCGGTTCGGGCGGCGCAATCTGGGCTGGGTAAAACACCGCGCTATCCACGCCGCATCCGGGGATCAGAATGGTCTGGTCTTGCGGCGTCAGATGCGCATTCACAAACAGGCTGCGGTCGTCCGCATTCTCGAAAATCGTAATGCCCCGCCGGTAGGGCAAAATCATGCGATAGGCCAGCATCACCAGACGGCGCAACAAATATGCCTTCCGCCCTTGCGCAATAAACACATGCCCCAGCCCGGTGATGAAAAAAATCACCCGCCGCACCCGCAACAGCCGCGCCGCCAGCCCGCCATACAGTACCGGCTTGATGGTGATGCAATGCAGAATATCCGGTCGCAGACGCACAACCAATCGGCCAATGGCAAGCAGCGCCGCCAATTCGCCAAGCCACGCCATGGCGCCCCGGCTTAGAGGCAGATCATGCAGTTGCGCGCCGCAGCCCCGAATGGCCGCCAGATCATCCGCCATATCCAGCGCCGTCCCCTGGAACGGCAGTGCCACATGGGTGTCATACCCCCCCGCCACCGCCGCACGCGCCAGCGGCAGGATATGGGTTACAAAAAACCGCGCATCATTGATGAGAAACAGCAACCGCTTCGGGCTGCGCAGTTCAGCCATTTTCTGCCCCGGCGGCCTTCAGAAAGGCATCCATATCGCCATTGAGCAATGGCTCAAAACGACGGATTTTCTCATCCGGCCAGTCCCACCAGCGGATTTCCAGAAGCCGCGCCACGATCGCTGGCGCAAAACGCATCCGCACCACGCGCGCCGGATTACCCGCCGCAATCGCATAGGGCGGAATATCGCGCGCCACCACCGCGCCAGCGCCCACCACCGCGCCATCGCCAATGGTGACCCCCGACAGAATGATCGCACGGCTGCCGATCCACACATCATTGCCGATGCGCACCGGCCCGCGCGTCAATGCCTGGGCGGGTGGCACATCCGCCATGAAATATTGCGAGCGAAACGGATAGCTGGACGGGCTGTCCAGCGGATGTTCCGCCTGCCCATAGATCAGCACTTCCGGGCCGATGGCGCAGAAGGCGCCAATGCTGCACGGCGACAGCGCGCTGGCGCGGACAAAAATATTGCGGGTAACGCCATAGGTGTAACGGCCCACGCTCACATGATCGGGCAGCGTGTCGCGGTGGCGCGGGAACCCCATGGCGTTGCGAATTTTGTTAAAAGTTGACATTCAGCCCGCCTTTTTAACCCCGAATATTGCGCGCGCCAGCAGACGCCGCCATTTGACCGCCTTGTCATTGCTATAGACGGGAAGATAGGCCAGGCAAATGGCTTTTTCCCGGATCGACAGGCGGCTTCGCCGGACCTCCTGAAGGCAAAAACGCAGAAAAGATGACAAAAATGGCCATAATTGCGCCGCCGTCTGCGGCCGGTAGCGCCCTTCGGAAAGCCCGGTTTCACGATTATAGAAACTGGTTTGCAGCACCCCCTGCGCACGGTCATTGATGAAAAACGGCAACATGGTCAGATGGTCCGCCGCCCAGACATAGGGGAAATCGCGTTCCGCCCGGTCATAGGCCGCCTTGATCGCATCCGTGCGATACAAACCATAAAACATGCCGCCCACACTTGAAGATAACATTGCGAGGATGCGGCGCAGGCGCGAGAGATTGCGCATCGGCGGCGTCTCGGTGACGCCCGCAATAGTTCCGTCCATACGGGTGCGCACAATGCGCGGCACGGCCATTTGCAAACCTGCATCGGCAACAAGCGCGCCATGCAGGGCTTCCAGATAATTGGGATCATGCCAGTCATCATAGGCCGCCCACATGTAAAATTCACCGCGCGCCGCCTCCAGCACAAAACGGAAATTCGCCAGGCCCCCGATATTTTCGGCCTGCCTGGTGGCGTGGATGCGCGCATCGCGCGCGGCATATTCCGCAATGATCCGGGGCGTTTCATCGGTGGAGCAATTATCGGAAAGGATGATTTCAAAATCGGTAAAGCTTTGCGCCAGCAGAGACTCCAGCGCCTGCGCCAGATGCGCCGCGCCGTTAAACACTGGCATGCCAATTGAAATGACGGGAGAAATAACGGGGTGCGTTGCCGGCATGATGGCGCTGGGTTCCGATTCGCGGATTATCTGCTGCTTTCAGCATGCCATTTTTGATTGCTTGCGTATATGGCGGGGGCTTGCTAACCGGTATCTATGAGCGAACGCATTAAAGACTATTGGAACCAGCGGGCCGGGGAAAACAGCGGCAGCCTGAGCGCAACCACCCAGGATATCTGGATGCGGCGGCTGGAGGTGGCCTGCCTGATTGGCTGGCTTGAGAAGCTGAACCTGCCGCCCGGTGCGCGCATCGCCGATATGGGCTGTGGTGACGGCAACACCATCCTGCATTTGGCCCGCCAGTTCCCCGATTTTCAGTTTGTGGGCTTTGATTATGCGCCGCAGATGATCGAAACGGCACAGGCGCAACTGGCGGCGACAGGCAGCCTTGATGGCAGGGTGCAGTTTCGGGTGGGTGATGTAAATGATCCGGTGGCCAGTGCAGGCGCCGGGCAACTGGACGTGGCGATGACGGACCGCTGCCTGATCAATCTGGAAACAACTGATGCGCAATATGCAGCCATTGGGCGCATCAGTGAATGCCTGAAGCCAGGCGGCATTTATCTGGCGATCGAAAACTTTGTTGAGGGGCAGGATGCCATGAACGCGGCCCGCGCCGCCATGGGGTTGCCGGAAATTCCGGTGCGCTGGCACAATCATTTTTTCACTGAAACGGAATTCCGTGTACGGACGGCTGTATATTTCAGCAATCTTGAATTTCACGAATTTTCCAGCGCCTATTATTATGCCACGCGCGTCATCTATTCCGCACTATGCAGGATGCAGGGCGTGGAGCCGGACTATGATCACGAAATTCACCGGCTGGCGGTGCAATTGCCCCCCATGAAAGAAAATTTCAGCCCGATCCGGCTAGCGGTGTTGCGCAAGACGGGTTAAATGTTCGCGCGCAGAATTTCCTTCAGTGCCGTGCAAACCCGCATCACATCTTCACGTGATAGGTTAAAACCGCTGGGAAGATTAATGCCGCGCGGCGCAATATCATAAGAAACCAGATTGCGCGCGCGCGCCGCCGCTGCCTGTGGCGTGGCGGAAAAAGCCGGGATATCACTGAGCGGATCGAACATGGGCCGGGTGGCCACGCCATATTCCCGGAACGCCGCCATCAGCGCAGGCTTATCCAGGCGAAACTGTTCTGGAAAAATCACCGTCACCATCCAGTAGGAACTGCGCACCCCCGCCCCCTCGCCATTCAGCGTAATGCCAGGGACGCCTGCAAGGCATTCCCGATACCATGCAAAAATTTCCCGCTTGCGCGCAAACAGCTCCTCCAGCCGTTCCACCTGCGCCAGGCCCATCGCCGCCTGCATGGCGGACATTTTATATTTGAAGGCCACTTCAGTGCTGCGGAACGACACATCACCTGGGGCGCGCCCGTGATCGCGCAAAAACTGGCAGCGTGCAAAAAACACCGCATCATCGGTCAGCAGCATGCCGCCTTCGCCGGTGGTCAGGGTTTTCGATCCATGAAAGCTGAAAACGCTGGCATGGCCAAAACTGCCCGCGCGCCGTCCGTGATAGTCCGATCCCGCCGCCTCTGCCGCATCTTCGATGACGGGTATATTATGTCTGGCCGCCAGCGCCAAAATCTCATCCATCGGCGGCATGGCGCCATAGAGATCGACCACAATAATGGCGCGGGTGCGCGGCGTGATGCAGGCGGCAAGGGATTCGGCGGTGACGCACCAGTCTGTTACGTCCATATCCGCAAACACCGGCGTTGCGCCGACATAGCTGACGGGCGCCACAGTGGCGATCCAGGTCACGTCCGGCACGATTACTTCGTCGCCTGCACCAATGCCCAATCCCGCCAATGCCAGATGCAGGCCCGCAGTGCAGGACGGCAGCGCCATGGCGTAACGCCGGTTTACCGCGCGGGCGAATGTTTCTTCAAAACGCACAAGATAATGGCTGGCGTTTTCACCCCAGGCATTTTGGGCGGCATCGCGCACATATTCCACCTCGCGCGCCGTGATGCTGGGCCCCGCGACCGGTATGTTTTTTAGGGGTGATTGATTCATTTAATTATTTTTCGATTCGGATGGAATTACTGTCATCATCATGGTTAGTTCTATTATGGGCCAAACTGATGAGGAAAAGCACTTGCTGGATTCTTTTCGTATAAAAACTCTGCTTAATCAAGTGATTGGCTGGCCGCACGGCAAGCGTCCTGCGTCCCTGCCCGCCGCCGAGACAGCGCCGGAGAACTTCTCGCTTCCCGCAATACTTGACGCCTTTCCAGCCCCCGTTTTGCTACTGGACGCGCGGCGCACCGTAACAGAGGCAAATCAGGCCGCGCACGAAATTTTCGGGACACGCCTGAAAAACCATGATCTGGCGCAGTCTTTGCGGCATCCCGCCGCCCTTGACGCCGCGAGCGCCGTTCTCGCGGATGGCAAACATATCAGGACGCAAATCATACTACAGACACCCGTGGCGCGGCATTATGAATTACACGCCATGCCGGTAGATCAGAACCATGATGCAAAAGTGCGCGCCGCTCTGGTGCTGCTGGACGTCACTGCGGCGCATAATGTTGAGCAAATGCGCGCGGATTTTGTCGCCAATGTCAGCCATGAATTACGTTCGCCACTGGCGGCGCTAACTGGCTTCATCGAAACCCTGAAAGGTCCGGCAAAAAATGATGTGGCGGCGCGCGAACGATTTCTTGATATCATGGAGGGCGAAGCGAAGCGCATGGCGCGGCTGATTGATGATCTGTTATCCCTGTCCCGGGTGGAAGCCAACGAACATATGCGCCCCAAAGGCGAGGTCAGGATCGCAGAATTACTGGCGGGATCAAAGGCGGCGCTGGGTCCCCGGGCCGCCAGCCGGGGCATAGAAATCGAACTGCTGTGCCCCGGCAACCTGCCATCCGTTGCGGGCGATTATGATCAATTAAACGAGGTGTTTCACAACCTGCTCGACAATGCCCTGAAATATGGGCCATCCGGCCATCCTGTAAAAATCACAGCGCAGACGGTTAACCGCATCCCGGAAATAGGGGGCAAAGGGGTGCGCGTCTGTGTTCATAATATGGGCGAGCCTATCGCACCGGAACATTTGCCCCGCCTGACAGAGCGTTTTTATCGTATCGACAAGGCGCGGTCGCGCGATATTGGCGGCACGGGACTGGGGCTAGCCATTGTTAAACATATCATCAGCCGCCATCGTGGCCGATTGATCATCGAAAGCAACGCAGAAAATGGCACCAATTTCAGTGTTTATTTATCAGAATACCGAAAGGACCCGAGCGCCGTCACATAATTGTAACCTGATTGTCATAGAATGGTTTTGCGCTATCCATAGATTGACGTCAGAGGCGAGGACAAAAGGGTTCTGGCCCGTCACTTATTTGGGAGATGGCCCTGAGATGATTAAAAAGACATTCCTGGTATCAGCCGTTGCGGCGAGTGCTTTTGCATGCGGTGCACAGGCGCGTGATCAAGTGCAAATTGTTGGTTCTTCAACCGTGTTTCCATTCGCCACAGCGGTTGCCGAAGAGATCGGCAAGTCCTCGGGCGGGAAAACCCCGATTGTGGAAAGCACCGGCACTGGCGGCGGTTTCAAGCTTTTCTGCTCCGGCAGCGGTGACAATACTCCAGACATTTCCAATGCCTCACGCGCCATTAAAAGCTCGGAAACAGAGCAATGCGCCAGCAACAAGGCGGGCGACATCATCGAGGTTAAAATCGGGTATGATGGCATCGTGGTGGCCAATTCCCGCAGCGCGCCGCAGGTTAGCCTGACCTTGAAGGACATTTACCTGGCCCTGGCCAAGGATATTCCCGATTCCGACGGCAAGACCAAACCCAACCCCTACAAGACGTGGAAGGATGTAAATCCCACCCTGCCGGACGCCAAGATTGAAGTGCTGGGCCCGCCGCCGACATCTGGCACCCGCGATGCTTTTGTCGAGCTGGCGATGGAGGGGGGCTGCAAGAGCTTTCCCTGGGTTAAAGCCCTGGCGAATGACTATAAAGACGCCTTCACCAAAATCTGCCACAGCATCCGCGAGGATGGCGCTTTTATTGAAGCCGGCGAAAATGACAATCTGATTATCCAGAAACTGGTGGCCAACCCGAACGCCATGGGCGTTTTCGGTTTCAGCTTTCTCGACCAGAACACCGACAAGGTTCAAGGCAGCATTGTCGAAAATGTAGAGCCCAGCTTCGACAATATCGCCAGTGGCGCCTATAAGGTCTCGCGCCCGCTGTTCTTTTACGTGAAAGCCGCGCATCTTGATACAGTGCCGGGGCTGAAATCCTATCTCGCTGAATTCATCAGCGAAAAAGCTTGGGGACCAGAAGGCTATCTTTCCGGAAAGGGTCTGATCCCGATGCCGGATGAAGAACGCGCCAAAGTCCGTAGTGACGTAACGGCAAATGCCAAACTCTGATCAAATCGCACTGGCGGCCCCGGTCCTTTCAAAGGACCGGGCAACCGCGCCCGCCGGCTTTTCCGATGCCGCTTTTGCCCGGCGGCGCTGGTTGCGGTCGCTGTGGGAACGTCCGGCATATCTGTTGCTGGTGCTCAGTTCCCTGTTGGCCATCCTGACGACAATCGGGATCGTACTTTCCTTATTATTTGAATCATTGCGCTTTTTTGAACAGGTTCCATTAACCGAGTTTTTATTTGGCCTGGAATGGAGTCCGCAAACAGCCCTGCGCGCCGATCAGGTGGGATCATCCGGCAGTTTTGGGGCTGTGCCGCTATTTACCGGCACCCTGTTAATCAGCCTCATTTCTCTGGTTACGGCTGGCCCTATCGGACTTTTTTCCGCAGTTTATCTTGCTGAATATGCTGGCAAGAAGACACGCGACGCCGTCAAGCCGCTACTGGAAATTCTGGCGGGCGTTCCCACGGTTATTTATGGTTTTTTCGCCGCCCTGATTGTCTCCCCCATGCTGCGTGACGCCGGTGGCTTTATGGGAGTAGGGATTTCATCCGAAAGCGCGCTTGCGGCGGGCCTGGTCATGGGGGTGATGATTATTCCTATTATTTCATCCTTGTCGGACGATGTGATTGCATCGGTTCCCAATGCGTTGCGCGAGGCGTCTTACAGTCTTGGGGCGACACAGTCGGAAACCATCCGGCAGATTGTTCTGCCCGCGGCCCTGCCCGGCATTGTATCGGCGATGTTGCTTGCGGCTTCGCGGGCCGTTGGTGAAACCATGATCGTGGTAATGGCGGCAGGCCTTGCGGCGAATTTGACCGCCAACCCATTTGCAGCCGTGACGACAGTTACAGTGCAGATTGTTGGCCTGCTTACGGGTGATCAGGAATTTGACAGCCCCAAGACGCTGGCCGCATTCGCCCTGGGTCTTGTGCTGTTCATCGTCACACTGTGCCTCAACATCACGGCCATGCGGGTTTCAAAAAAATATCATGAAAAATATGACTGACGGCACGGAAATTCCCAAAGCCGTTGCGGCGGCGGCCCTGTTGCATCGGCGCTACCGGGCTGAAACCCGCTTCCGCTGGTATGGGATTTTGGCAACGGCGCTGGCATTGTTTTTTCTGGGGGCAATGCTGATCAGCATTGTCATCATTGGCCATAGCGCGTTTCGCCAGACATTTGTAAAACTGGACATTTTCTTCGATCCGCAAATTCTTGCCGCTGACGGTAAAACCGATACGGACAGCCTGCGGCGCGCGGATTATCCAGCGCTTGTCAGGGCATCGCTGCGGGAAATGTTTCCTGGTGTTTCCGGACGGCGGGAGCTGCGCCAGCTATACGATCTGGTCAGCCGGGGTGCGTCGGACAGCCTGCGGGAACAGGTGGTGACAAACCCGGCCCTGATCGGGTCAAGGGCAAGTTTATGGCTGCTGTCTTCGGATGATGTGGATCTGTTCGTTAAAGGCGAGATCAGCCGCAACACACCTGAAAGTGAGCGTCAGCTAACGGATTTGCAGCTTGACTGGGCAGAACAGATCGTTGCGCAGGGTGCGGCGGAATTGCGTTTCAATACCGCATTTTTCACTACCGGGGATTCGCGTGAGCCGGAAACAGCGGGTATCTGGGGGGCGGTCGTTGGTTCGTTCTATACCCTGATAGTGACGATTATGCTGTCGTTTCCCATCGGTGTGATGGCGGCGGTTTATCTGCAGGAATTTGCGCCCAAAAACCGTATCACCGAGATGATTGAGGTGAACATCAACAATCTGGCGGCGGTTCCGTCGATTGTCTTTGGCCTGTTGGGACTGGCGGTGTTTCTGAACTTTTTTCAAATGCCGCGTTCGGCGCCTCTGGTTGGCGGTGTCGTGCTGGCGCTGATGACCCTGCCGACCATCATCATAGCGGCGCGCGCAGCCATGCTTGCGGTGCCGCCATCAATCCGCGAGGCCGCGCTTGCCGTTGGCGCGTCTCCCATGCAGACAGCGTTTCATCATGTGGTGCCGCTTGCAATCCCAGGCATGCTGACCGGCGCCATAATTGGCATGGCGCGCGCGCTGGGTGAAACAGCACCCCTGCTGATGATAGGCATGGTCGCGTTTATTGTTGATATTCCAGAGAGCGTCTTTGACGCCGCAACCGTATTGCCGGTGCAGATATTTCTGTGGGCGGACAGTCCCGAACGCGCCTTTGTAGCCAAGATGGCGGCAGGCATTATGGTGCTGCTGGCATTTCTGATAGCCATGAATTTGATCGCAGTAATTTTACGCCGCAGATTTGAACAAAAATGGTAACTCCCGAAAAGGAACCCTATATGAGTCAGGCATTGAAACTATCCGGAACGCTGGCAACCGCGCCAATCAAGATGCAGGCGCGTGGTGTTTCAGTTTTCTATGGCGCCAAACAGGCATTGACGGGCCTTGATATCGACATCCCGGAGCATCACGTTACCTCACTTATTGGCCCATCCGGTTGTGGCAAGACGACATTTTTGCGCTGCATCAACCGCATGAATGACATTATTGATGGATGCCGGGTCGAAGGCCATATCAGCATTGATGGCGTCGATATTTACTCAAAAAATCAGGATGTCGTTCAGTTGCGCGCGCGCGTCGGCATGGTGTTTCAAAAGCCCAATCCGTTTCCAAAGTCGATTTATGAGAATGTCGCCTATGGCCCGCGCATTCATGGCATGGCCACCAGCAAAAAACAGCTTGATGAAATCGTAATTGACAGTTTAACCCGCGCCGGCCTGATCAAGGAGGTGCATGACCGCCTGGATGCACCGGGCACCAGCCTGTCTGGCGGCCAGCAGCAGCGCCTGTGCATCGCACGCACCATTGCGGTAAAGCCGGAACTGATATTGATGGACGAGCCGTGCTCGGCGCTTGATCCGATCGCCACCGCCAAGGTAGAGGAATTGATCGACGAACTGCGCGAGCACTTCACGATTGTGATCGTCACCCATTCCATGCAACAGGCCGCACGGGTTTCGCAGCGGACTGCGTTTTTTCATATGGGAGAACTGGTCGAAGCTGGCCCCACCGAACAAATATTCACCAACCCGAAAGATACAAGGACTCAAGCCTATATCACCGGGCGTATTGGTTAATGGTACACAAACCGGAAGGAACTGCGCACATGGTTTCTGAGCATATCGTCAAGTCATTCGACGACGAGCTTAACAGGCTGGCCAGCATGATTGCGGAAATGGGCGGCCATGCGGAAAGCCAGCTTGCCGATGCCATTTCCGCGCTGTCCAGGCGTGACGAGACACTGGCGTCCAGCGTCATTATCCAGGATGTGCGCCTTGATACGCTGGAAACAGAGATTGACGCGCAGGTCATACGCATGCTGGCGTTGCGCCAGCCCCAGGCGCTGGATCTGCGCGCTGTTATAGTGGCGCTGAAAATTTCCGCCGAGCTTGAACGCATCGGCGACTATGCCAAAAATGTCGCCAAGCGCACACTTACCCTGATACAGGCGGCTGCGGTAGGAACTGCATCCAATACAATTGTCCGCATGGGAGCAATTGCCGGCAGCATGATCAGCAATGTCATTGACGCCTATCTGAACGCCGATATTATCAAGGCCGAAGAGGTGAGGGCGCGTGATCATGACGTGGATCAGATGCACACCAGCCTGTTCCGGGAATTGCTGACCTATATGATGGAAGATCCCCGCAACATCACCGCCTGCACGCATTTATTGTTCATTGCCAAGAACATTGAGCGCATCGGCGATCATGTCACCAATATTGCCGAGAATGTGCATTTTCTGGTCGCGGGTCAAATTCCCGGGCATGACCGGCCAAAAAGCGACTTCTCAAGCTCAACCATTGTCAACGTGGAGGATAACGCACCATGAAACCGCTAATTCTCATTGCGGAAGACGAACCCGCACAGATGGAACTGTTACGCTACAATATGGAATCTGCGGACTTCAGGACAGTTGTGGCGACCGATGGGGCATCGGCCCTGGCGCTGGTGGAGGAAGAAACTCCCGATCTTGTTGTGCTGGACTGGATGCTGCCTGAAATGTCCGGCATTGAAGTGTGCCGCCGTATTCGCGGGCGCCCTGAATCCAGATCTTTACCCGTCATCATGCTGACCGCGCGCGGCGAGGAAAATGACCGGGTGCGCGGGCTGGAAACCGGCGCGGATGATTATCTGGTCAAACCGTTTTCACAGGCGGAACTGATCGCGCGCATTCGCGCCCTTTTGCGCCGCTCGCGGCCTGCATTAACGGACGAACAATTAAGTTATGGCGGCATTATCATGGATATCGCCAGCCACCGGGTCAGCCGCGATAATATGCCGGTGCAACTGGGCCCCACGGAATTTCGCATGTTGCGCTTTCTGATGGAGCGTCCCGGGCGCGTTTACAGCCGCGAACAATTGCTGGACCAGGTGTGGGGCCGCGACGTGTATGTCGAATCCCGGACCGTGGATGTACATATTCGCCGCTTGCGCATGGCGCTGGACGTGGAAGGCGCGCCGGATATTATCCGCACCGTGCGCGGCGCAGGATATGCGCTGGATATGAGCGCGAATTAGGTTGGTTTTATCCGTTTCACGGTTTGCATAAGGCGGCCCCAGCCCATTTCGTGCTGCCCCAGCATCGCGTCACGCGCAGACCGTGTAAATAGCGCATCATAGGCGTCGCACATGCGGGCCAGACTGTAATGCTTGCGCGCGTGACTGGCGTTTGCAGCGCCAAGCTTTTTACGTAATGCAGCATTTGCGCAAAGCTGCATTATCGAATTGGCAAGTTCATCATCGAAACATCCGTAAACATAGGGTGTGCTTTCCAGCGGCAGCATGCGTTTTACATCGCCAACATCGACGGCAGCCACCGGAAGCCCGGCGGCCATCGCCTCCAGCATGCCAAGCGGCATCTGTTCCGTATCCGATGACAGCGCAAATATATCAAACAGCCTGTAGGCGCGTTCCGGCCTGGCGACATGTCCGGTGAATGTCACCCGGTCACTGATCCCAAGCGCCTGCGCCTGACGTTTTGTGTCTTCTTCTGCTGGCCCCGATCCCGCAATCACCAGACGTGCATTTGGATAGCCTTCCAGCATCGCAAAGGCGCGCACCAGTCGCGGAAGATTTTTCTCAGGCCGCAATGCGCCCAACGTGCCAATGATAATTTCATCATCACGTCGCGGAAATAACGGCCCTTCCGGGTCCGTGCGATCCTGCGCAAAGCGTTCGCAATCAATGCCATTGGGAATGAAGCTGACCTTGCGTTCGGGCAGCAGCCAGTTTTGAGTGGCCAATTCGTACAATGTGCTGGACGGCACCACCAGATGCTTTCCAAACAGCAATCCGGCGCGCCGCAGCCATACCCGGCGCGCCAACTGCCTGCCGTCCGCCTCATCGGGGCCAAAGCCATCCTCGATATGAATATGCGGATGCTGTCCAAAAAAATTGGCCAGCGCCCATTCGATAGCGCCAAAATTATAGGTCAGCAACAGATCGGGACGCCATTCCTTCAGTTTTTTCCAGAACAGAACAATATTTTCCCGTGTGGCGCCCTTGGTAAATTCCAGTCTGTGCAGATCATATTCGACACCGGAATCGAATTTTTCAGCGCAATCATACACGCCGTCCATCGCGATAATCGTATGGCGGTATTTTTTGCCCCAATGATTGGCCATCGAGGCAAGGCGTACTTGTGGGCCACCCGTCGCAAATGTTGAGAAGACATGCAGAAGATTAATTGGAGACATGGAGAAAATTCACATTGTTGCCGGGGTGAAAATAGTAATGGCGCGCGCAACGAAATGTTGCTTGTCATCAACCGGATGCCAGTTGAGATCGCGTCTTGCGTCAGAACAGTCAAATTGGGCCATCATGCCGCGCGACAGCAGGTCCCGGTAGCTTGGAAAGCCCGCATCGCGGCCCGCTGCACGTTTAACCAGCCATTTGCCAATTTCGACCGCCTGTAGCTTTACGGCAGATTGCCCATGGAAATAAAGTGGCCGCTGCATCGCTGCCCCCAATGCCGCCACATAATTCCGGGCGCTCATTTGTGCGCCACCCACCAGATTGTAGCATTTCCCCTCAATCCCCTCGGCCTCACAGGCGGAAATAATTGCATCGGCAACATCTTGCGCCAACACAAAGGGTAGAGGGTTGTTGCCATTATTCCAACCCAGGCAATGTTGATCATTATTGAAAAAACCAAGTCCCGAATGAAATGGCGAACTGCCTTCGCCAACCACTATACCGGGGCGCAAAATTACCACAGGCAGTTTTTTATCACGAAACATTTGCAGCAACATGTTATCCGCCAGCGCCTTGGCGCGGGCATAATCGCCGCGATTGTCCGCCTGGTGGTCTGGCGGCGTCGCGCCTGTAATGGTCTCTGCGCCGTCACCCAGATAAAGCCCCGCGATCGAGCCTATATGAAGCAGCCGTTTCACGCCCGCAGCAA
>Ga0209893_1000033_pt1 | contig 35965 bp, 41 predicted proteins | sample GWRWT3_25Nov14_FD_187190 | JGI IMG/M metagenome (GOLD analysis project Ga0209893, IMG submission 187190) | Sand microcosm microbial communities from a hyporheic zone in Columbia River, Washington, USA - GW-RW T3_25-Nov-14 (SPAdes) (version 2) | ecosystem: Engineered > Artificial ecosystem > Sand... | reverse complement strand
CGGCGTGTTTGCCGCAATGCCACAGGTGGTTGAGCTGAATATCGGTCACTTTCTGATTGGCGAAGCGATTTTCAGTGGCCTGCATGCGGCGATCACGCGCATGCGCAAGCTGATGGATGAGGCGTGCCGCTAATGGTTATTGGTCTTGGCAATGATCTGATCGATATCCGGCGCATCGAAAAAACCCTGGAACGGTTTGGTGCGCGCTTTATAAACCGTCTGTACACAGAAAAGGAACAGGCGCGCTCTGAACGCAAACACAACCGCGCGGCCAGTTACGCCAAACGTTTCGCTGCCAAGGAGGCCTGCTCAAAGGCGCTGGGAACCGGATTTCGCAAAGGTGTCTACTGGCGCGATATGGGGGTCAGCAATCTATCTTCCGGCAAGCCAACCATGGTGCTGACTGGCGGCGCGTTGCAGCGGCTGCAGGAAATCACCCCTGCCGGGTGTAGCGCGCAGATCGATCTGACCCTTACCGATGATTTTCCACTGGCGCAGGCGATTGTGCTAATTACCGCCGTGCCGCTTGCAGTATCAAATAACTAGGAAATTTTTAATGTCCGAAAAGCAACCGAGTGAACTGGTTGAAAATATCAAGACGATTGTCTACGCGCTGCTGATTGCCCTTGTTATCCGGGCATTTTTGTTTCAGCCTTTCAATATTCCATCCGGGTCTATGATCCCGACACTGCTGGTGGGTGATTATCTGTTCGTCTCCAAATACAGCTATGGATATAGCCGACACTCGTTTCCATTCAGTCCACCACTGTTCGACGGACGTATCTGGGGAAGGGAACCCGCGCGCGGGGATGTTGCGGTGTTCAAACTGCCCACCGATGGGCATACGGATTATATCAAGCGCGTGGTCGGCTTGCCCGGTGATCGCATTCAGATGCGTGGCGGTGTACTTTACATCAACGGGCAGCTTGTGCCGCAAACGCCGGTTGCGGATTATCTGGAAAAAGACGCTGTGGGAAATGCCGTGCAAATCCGGCAGTTTCGTGAGGTCATGCCGGGCGGTGTCAGCCATAATGTACTGGATATGCTGATCAACGGCCCGGTCGATGACACGGGGGTGTTTACCGTGCCGCAGGGGCATGTCTTTATGATGGGCGATAACCGCGATAATTCCAGTGACAGCCGGGTTCCCAATGGCGGCGTTGGCTTTGTGCCGATGGAAAACCTTGTCGGGCGGGCGGAGTTTCTGTTTTTCTCAACAGATGGCAGCGCCCGATGGTGGGAATTCTGGCGCTGGTTGCAAGCCGCACGCTATGAGCGGATGTTCCGCAGCATCGGCTCGATACAGGGAGAATAGGTGAGCACAGACCACCTTGCACGCCTGCAGCAACGGCTTGGATATCAATTCAGGTCTGTCGGCCTGCTGCGTCAGGCCCTGACCCATTCCAGCGCCACGGCGGCAAACAGCCGCAATAATGAGCGGCTGGAATTTCTGGGCGACCGGGTATTGGCGTTTCTGATTGCGGATTTATTGCTACAACATTACCCCGATGCGGACGAAGGGGAGCTGGCGTTGCGGCTGAATGCGCTGGTGCGGCGTGAAACCTGTGCCGCTGTGGCGCGGGAGATCGATCTGGGTGCCTGTCTGATTCTGGCACCTGCGGAAGCGGCAAGTGGCGGCCAGAACAAGCCCGTTATTCTGGGCGACGCGTGTGAAGCGGTGATTGGCTCCATGTATCTGGATGGTGGCATGGCGGCGGCGCGCACATTTGTGGAAGCCTGCTGGACGCCTCGGCTGGCAGGGCTGGCCGCTGTGCCTTCTGACGCTAAATCGGCATTACAGGAATGGAGCCAGGCCCGCAAACTGGGCACCCCGGTTTATTCCGTGATCCGTCGCGAAGGGCCTGACCATGCGCCGGTATTTGTGATAGAAGTGCAATTACCGGGTCATGCGCCATTATGTGGCACAGGGGCCTCGAAACGCGAAGCGGAACGTGCAGCGGCACTGGCCATGCTACGTGAAGTGCACGTGGATTTTATAACACCGGAAAACACATGAACGCTGTTGCCCAGACCCGATGCGGTTTTGTGGCCCTTATCGGGCCGACCAATGCCGGAAAATCAACTTTGCTGAATTGCCTGGTTGGGGCGAAGCTGGCCATTGTCACCCATAAGGTGCAAACCACGCGATCCCGGCTGCGCGGCATCGCGGTGCTTGGGGATGCGCAGATTATCTTTGTCGATACGCCGGGAATTTTCAAACCGCAACGGCGGCTGGACCGCGCCATGGTGCAGGCGGCATGGGGCGGCGCGGACGAGGCGGATTGCATCGTGCTGGTCATCGATGCGGTGCGCGGGTTAAACGCTGATGCCCAGACCATCCTGGATGGGCTGGCAAAAAACCGGCGCAAGGCTGTGCTGGTGCTGAACAAGATTGATCTGATCCGGCGCGAGGACTTGCTGGCGCTGGCCGAAAAATTTGATCAGTCAGGATTGTTTACCCGGACCTTCATGATCTCTGCTTCAAACGGCGATGGGGTGGATGATTTGCGTATGTTTCTGGCGGGGGTTGTTGCGCCGGGGCCGTGGCTGTATCCCGAAGACCAGCTATCGGATGCGACCGGGCGCATGATGGCGTCGGAAATCACCCGTGAGAAGTTATTTCTGCGGGTGCATCAGGAATTGCCGTATGATTCAACGGTCGAAACCGAATCCTGGAAAGAAATGAAAGACGGCAGCGCGCGCATCGATCAAACCATCTATGTACGGCGCGACAGCCAGAAGCCCATTGTTTTAGGCAAGGGCGGACAAACCCTGAAACAGATCGGTGAAGCCGCCCGCCATGATATGGAAAAAAGTTTTGAGCGGCGCATTCATCTTTTTCTGCATGTTAAAGTAAATGAAAAATGGCTCGATGAACCGGCCCGTTATCGTGAAATGGGATTGGACTTCAGCAAGGATTAAGGTGATCCGCAGACTGATGGCATATGCAGATGGAATGGGTTGACGACGCCATTATTTTATCGGCCCGGCGCCATGGGGAGCGTGGGGTTATAGTGGATGCCCTGACGCGCAGCCATGGCCGGCATGCGGGGTTGGTGCGCTATGGCGCCTCAAAGCAGATGCGCGGGGTTCTGGAACCCGGCAATGAAGTCAGTATCAAATGGCGTGCGCGGCTGTTCGAACATCTGGGAAATTATTCTGTTGAACCGGTGCGCGCCCGCGCGGCGGCGGTAATGCGCGACCCGCTGCGTCTTGCCGGGTTGACTTCTGCATGCGCGGTGGCGCAACAGGTGCTGCCGGAACGTGAGCCGCATGCCCCGGTCTTTGACGGGATGCGGGTGATGCTGGACGCGATTGAGCATATCGAAATGTGGCCGGCCGCATTGGTGCGATGGGAGCTGGGGGTACTGGAAGAACTGGGCTTTGGGCTGGATCTTTCCAAATGCGCAGCAACCGGCGCGATTGATGAGCTGATTTATGTGTCGCCGCGCACCGGACGCGCGGTTAGCCGCGTGCCAGGTTTGCCGTATCATGAACGGTTGATGCCGCTGCCGGGCTTTTTGCTTGGTGCGCAGATGCAGGGGCAGCCAACAGATATTCTGGCGGGGCTTGACCTGACTGGATTTTTCATGGCCCGCCATGTGCTGGAGCCGCATGGCAAGCCGATGCCTGCGGCGCGCAGCCGTTTGTGTGAGCGCCTGAAAATCTGGTGCGAAGAAGCAGTTTCAGTGTAATTGAGCATGATAAATATTTTCATTTCATCCCTGCCTGCGCGCCGGCAAATTGCCGTCTGGCTGTTTTGCCTCTGCGGCTTTATAGGGCTTGTTGTTCTGGTTGGCGGGATGACACGGCTGACGGATTCTGGCCTGTCAATTACCGAGTGGAAACCGGTCACCGGAATGTTGCCGCCCTTATCGTTGGAGGCGTGGCAACAGGAATTCGCCAAATATCAGAAAATTCCGGAATACAGGCTGATAAACCGGGATATGGATCTGGCCGCATTCAAATCAATCTATTGGTGGGAATGGGGGCATCGGTTTCTGGCGCGTATGGCCGGATTGGTTTTTCTGATACCCTTTGTCTATTTCTGGGCAACGAAAAAAATCAACCGTGCCGAATTGCCGAAATTTGTGGTGCTGTTTGTTCTGGGTGGCGCTCAGGGCGCGCTCGGCTGGTACATGGTGAAAAGCGGCCTGAGCGTAAGGGTAGATGTCAGTCAATACCGGTTGGCCGCGCATCTGGGGCTGGCTTTTCTGGTTTATGGTTACAGTCTGTGGATGGGGTTGGGCCATTGGCGGGGGCAATCTGGCGGGGCAACATCGCCGCGTCTGTTGCAGGTAGGCAGTATTGCCCTATGCGCCATGGTTTTTTTGCAAATAATGCTGGGTGCTCTGGTTGCCGGACTGGATGCGGGGCTGACCTATAATAGCTGGCCCTTGATGGATAGATACTGGATTCCGCCGGGTTTGATACGGCTTACCCCCTGGCATCTCAATCTGTTTGAAAATATTACTCTGGTGCAGTTCAATCACCGGAATATGGCGGTGCTTGTTGCCGCCTTGACCGCCGCACTGTGGTTGGCGGGAAGGCATGTGCCCCATCTTGGATCCGCGCTAGGGATGGTGCTGGGCATGGTGGCTTTGCAATTCGCACTCGGCGTTTGGACATTGCTGGCGGTTGCACCGCCCGCGCTGGCGGCAGCCCATCAAATGGGCGGCCTGATCAGCTTCGGCGCCGCGCTTTGGCTGACGCATTTGATATGGAGGCCAGAATGTGCGGTTACAGATAGCCACTAATTATTAACTGTTTCCAGAATAATATTCCTCTATGGACCGCTTGACCCTTGTCACGGTGTGCAGGTTTCTGGGGAACCATTATGGGACTGTTTCAACGGATTAAGGTGTTTGCCGGGGGGGAATCCCATCCGGTAAAAGCACCGCGTCAGCAGCCCGGCGCTGAGCGGCGGCGCTATCGCCGTACCCAATCCTCTAAATTGACGATTTTTGTCAATGACAAGCGCTACAAGACCAATGACTGGTCGCTGGGCGGTTTTCGGGTCGTGGTTCCCGGCAATAATTTTGTCACCAATCAACGCATTAGCGGCGCCATACATGGTCCCGGTCTTTTTGATCGTGGCGCCTATGAGGCAACCATCGTCTGGACGGCCGATGATGGCGAAATTGGCGTGCATTTCATTGAGCTTTCCCACGAAAGCTTTTTGGCCATGAGTGCGGCACAAGTCTAAAAAACCTTGTATCAAGCCCCCAGCCTGTCATTCTGAACGAAACGAAGAATCTTGTCTGTGGCAGGGAGCCTTCGCTTTGCTCAGGATTGACAAGTTAGAAATAGGGTCTTCATCGTAACATGGCGCTGCATCTGATCAAGTTATGTGTCGGCATATCACAGTTCGAGGAACTGGTGGCGTGGCAGCAGCATCGTCAGCGCAAGGACGGTGTGCTGCAACATATCACCCGCATGACGCCGCGCCGGGGCGATGAATTGCTCAGGGGCGGCTCGATCTATTGGGTGATCAAGGGGCATATTCAGGCGCGGCAGAAATTGCTGGAATTGCGGCCGGTAACGGATGCGGAAGGGGTGGCGCATTGCGCGCTGATCTTGGATCCGAAACTGGTCCGCACCCAGCCGCACCCCCGCCGCCCGTTTCAGGGCTGGCGCTATCTTAAGGCGCAAGATGCGCCCCGGGATATCGGCAAAGTCAGCGGTAAAAACGAAATGCCGCTGGAAATGCGTGCTGAATTAATGGCGCTGGGGCTGCTGTAGTGGCTTATCAGTTTGCCGCTTGACAGAGCGCCGCCTTGTGGGACAGGTAGCGCCATGAACAAGGTTACGGAAAATCATAATCCTGATGATCGGCAGGCCTCGCCCCGCTTTGAGCCGGTGATGCGCTTTGGCATGGATGCGCCGCTGGTGCTGGATTGTGGGGCAAGCCTGGCCCCGCTGGAAATTGCCTATCAGACTTATGGTACGCTGAATGCCGATCGTTCGAACGCCATATTGGTGTGTCATGCGCTGACAGGCGATCAATATGTAGCTAGTGCGCATCCGATTACCGGGCGGCCGGGCTGGTGGAATACGATTGTTGGTCCGGGGCGGCCGGTGGATACGAACCGCTATTTCGTCATATGCGCTAATGTCATTGGCGGTTGTATCGGCAGCACGGGGCCGACCAGTATCAATCCGGCAACCGGCAAGCCCTATGGCCTCTCGTTTCCGGTGATCACCATTGGCGACATGGTGAACGCGCAGGCGCGGCTGGTGGAGGCGCTGGGCATTGAGCAATTATTCTGCGTCATTGGCGGCTCGATGGGCGGCATGCAGGTGTTGCAATGGGCCTATGATTATCCGGATAAAGTTTTTTGCGCTGTGCCGATTGCCACGGCGGCCTGGCATTCGGCGCAGAACATTGCTTTTCACGAGGTCGGGCGCCAGGCGATAATGGCGGACCCGGACTGGTGTAATGGCGATTATCTGGCGCAGGACAAGCGCCCCGAAAAGGGCCTGGCCGTGGCGCGCATGGCGGCGCACATTACCTATCTGTCGGAATCTGCGTTACACGACAAGTTTGGACGAAACTTGCAGGACCGCCAGAAAGTTGGTTTTGGTTTTGAGGCAGACTTTCAGGTGGAAAGCTATCTGCGCTATCAGGGATCCACGTTCGTGGACCGGTTTGACGCCAATTCCTATCTGTATCTGACGCGGGCGATGGATTATTTCGATCTGGCTGCGGAATATGGCGATGTGCTGGCAGAGGCCTTCCGGGGTACACCGACGCGGTTTTGCGTGGTTTCATTCACCAGCGACTGGCTGTTCCCGACATCCGAAAGCCGCGACATTGTGCAGGCGCTCAACGCATCGGCGGCCAATGTCAGTTTCGTCGAAATTGAAAGCCAGAAAGGCCATGACGCCTTTTTGCTGGATGAGCCGGAACTGTTCGCCACCCTGACCGGGTTTCTGAATGCGGCGGCGCAAAAGCGTGGTTTGAAAAATGGCGATTGATCCGGCACAGAAAAATGGCGCCCGTGTTGATCTGCAACTGATTGCCAGCATGATCGAACCTGGCAGCCGCGTACTTGACGTGGGGTGTGGCGACGGGGAACTGCTGCGCCTGTTGAACGCTACGCGGGACGTAGATTGCCGGGGCATTGAGTTGAGCCAGAAGGGCGTGAATGCGGGAGTGGCGCAGGGCCTGTCGGTGGTGCAGGGCGATGCAGATACCGATCTGGTAAATTATCCAACCAAAGGATTTGATTATGTGATTTTGAGCCAGACCCTGCAGGCCACCCGCGCCCCGCAAAAGGTGGTGCGCGAAATGGTACGCATCGGCAAGCGCGCGATCATTTCATTTCCGAATTTCGGGCATTGGCGCGTGCGTCTGCATGTGATGCTTACCGGGCAAATGCCGGTAACGCGCACTTTGCCATTTCTATGGTTTGAAACACCGAACATTCATTTGTGTGCGATAGATGATTTCGAGGATATGACCAGGCGCATGGGCGTCACCATCGAGCGTTTCATCGCACTGGACCAGCAAGGCAAAGTCAGCCTGACCAACCGGTGCCGCCCAATGGCCAACCTGCTCGCGGCGCAGGCGCTGTTCATGCTGCGGGCGGAATAGTCAGGCGCGCGGCTGTAACTGCGCCGTGATCAGCTGCCGGATGCGGGCGGTGGATTGTTCCGGGATGGGAACATAAATTTGTTTGCTGGCTTCGACTATCCAGACGCCGGCAAAGCGCGGCCAGAGTAATTTTCCTACCCGTTCCCAGCCATCGGGATTGCGCAGCATCATCATACGTCCCAGCGGCGGCATATACAGTGACGCCGACCATTGTTCGGGTGAAAACAGACAATCGCGCAGCAGGTGTGTTAACTGGCTGCGTGAAAATGGGCGGCCATGACCGAATGGGGTTGTCTCCAGACGTGCCCATGGACCAATACGATTGGGCGCTATGATCAGCAATTTTCCGCCCGGCGCCAGCACCCGCCACAATTCCCGCAGGGCAGGGCGGATTTGTTCGCTGGTTTCCAGTGAATGCACCAGGAGGATGCGATCAATGGACGCATCATTCAGCGGCAGTCGGGTTTCGTCCACCAGCGCTGTCAGGCTTGGGCCTTCACCGGGCCAGCGCATGACGCCCTGACTGGCGGGCATCATGGCCAGGGTGCGCGACGCCTCGTCCTGAAACGGCAATAAATAGGGGGTGGCATAGCCGAGACCCAATAGGGACTGGCCCGTAAGGTTTGACCAGATTTGCCTGGTTTTCAGGCCAATAGCGCGCCGGGCTGCGTCCCCCAGGGGGCTGCTGTAAAACGCGCGCAGATCGATGACATCCAGATGCATGGCGCTACTATAGAACGGCAATCTTATGTTAGGATGAACAAAATAAACTGTTGGAGAGGAGGTCGCCATGGCGTTGCAGATTCACCAATTTCCCTGCCTGACCGATAATTATGCCTGGTTGGTGCATGAGCCGGAGGCCAATATCACGGCGGTGGTCGATACACCGGAGGTTTCGGCAATCCTCAAGGCGCTGGATCAAACAGGCTGGAAGCTGACGCATATTCTGAACACCCACTGGCATCCGGATCATGCGGGCGGGAACGAGGAATTGAAGGCCAAGACCGGGTGCCAGATTATTGGCCCACGCGCCGAGGCCGCGCGAATTCCCGCGATAGAGCGGCAGGTAGGCGATGGCGATGAAGTGAAGTTCGGCAATGCCAGCGCCAAAGTGTTTGATGTGCCGGGGCATACTGCGGGTCATATTGCATACTGGTTTGCGCAGGATAAAGTGGCGTTCGTCGGTGATACGCTGTTTGCGCTGGGATGCGGACGCTTGTTCGAGGGCACCGCGCAGCAAATGTGGACGTCACTGCAAAAGCTGATGGCGCTGCCCCCGGAGACCAAAGTGTATTGCGCCCATGAATATACGCAGTCCAATGCACGCTTTGCCCTGAGCGTGGATCCTGATAACGCGGCGCTGGTGGCCCGCGCGAAGGAGATTGACGCGATGCGCGCCAAGGGTATTCCCACGGTTCCGAGTAGCATCGGTCTTGAACTGGCGACCAATCCGTTTTTGCGGCCGATGAGTGAAAGCCTGCAGCGCAGCCTGGGGATGACGGGGGCAGACCCGGTGGCGGTGTTTGCCGAAACACGGCGGCGTAAGGATAATTTCTAGGCGTTTGCCAGCGTTTGCAAAAGACGCGCCTTTGTTTTCCGGATATCATCCGTTTACGGATCAGTATTAATTTTATTCTGGCGGCGCGATCCGGCCAGCGTCTTTAAGTAGCTGAATAAGTTTTTTCGTGTGCTTTATCTGGCATGGGCGCGTGAGGTGCCAATTCGTGTCATAGGCGCAATTATCATTGAATAAAAACAGTTGCGGATCGCCCAGTGTGGTGATCCCCCGATCTGCCATGGCGCGCGAGAGTTGCTCAAAAAATGCCTTGTTAGCTGTACTGTTCAGCATTCTCTCATGGACATTTGGGGGAATGACAATCACGGTAATGTCCAGCGCCTGCAAGTCCTCTGCAAATTTTTGCAGCACATTCAGGGCATCATTATCCAGTTTCCAGACACGTATCGTCTCGTTTTTTACCGCTTCACGCATTTGCGGTGTAATGCTGGCGGAATCGGCGTCGATCACATCTCCCACATCGTTTAACAATGGCGCGCCCGGCAGACGCGCGCCTATGGCAACTGGCGCTGGCGGGTTTTGGCTGCTGAGATAATAATATTGCCAATGTTTTATTCTTACTGCCCAGGCAAATTCGAACCGTTCCAGCCAGGATAATGACTTTAGCCAAGCCTGGTCATGTGAAATAAATTGAAAGATAGCTGAATCGTGCACCTGCGCTTTTTCGAATAGTGGATATTCAAGCGGTAACACAAACAGGTCGCCAGGTTTGGCGATATTTCTGCCGATGTGCAGTAAATATTTCAGCCCGAACCCGGCATTGAGTCCTGCGTTTAATGCCGGACGGCCGGTCTGACTGGTAATCATTTCCGCCGAAAACCCGTAAAGCGTATTTGAACCGCCGAGAAGGACGATACGCTTTGAAGTCAGCGCCGCTGAGGCTGCGACCTTGCGGTTAACCCAATCTGCATTTGTGCGTCCGGCCTCTACATCCGTCCCCGCAAACAGGACAGGCAGGCTTAGCAGCACTATCAGCATTACAATTGCGGCGCCGGCCATGCCAAACCATCGCCATAGTACTGCGCGCACAGAATGTACTGCGCGATCAGAATTGAAAATAAAGGAATTCACTATTTCCGCCATAAATCCGGTGCAATGACGCAAGCAGCAATAACCCAAGACCGGCACCCTGAACGATAGGTTTGAACATCCCTAATCTTTTGTCAGAGCCTCCATCAAAGCTGCTTATGCGTTCAATGCATTGTTGGCTGCTTGGCAGCCATAACACGATAATGCCGCCTGTGGCAAACAACGCTACACCCCAGTTGTCGAGTATCAGTGATCCCAGGCCGTTCAAGCCAAGCATCCCTGAAAGTATGATCGTCGCGGCCTCAAAACTTTCGGCCCGGAAAAAAACCCATCCGATCACAACGCAAAGCAATGTTAATCCGGTTGCCAGCCCATTTCCGATCCATGCCGTCATGCCTGTCGCCGGCGCTGCATCGCGGCGGAAATATTGCCACAGGCGATGCAGAAGCAAATAAAGCCCATGTAATCCGCCCCACACCGCAAAGGTCCAGTTGGCCCCATGCCATAAGCCGCCAAGCAGCATTGTAGCCATGAGGTTGATACCCGTGCGAACGGCCCCATGCCGGTTGCCGCCCAATGGAATGTATAAATATTCGCGCAGGAATGTTGACAATGTCATGTGCCAGCGCCGCCAGAACTCGGAAATATTACGCGCCTTATAGGGCGATGAAAAATTAACTGGTAACGTAATTCCAAACATGCGCGACATACCAATGGCCATGTCCGAATATCCTGAAAAATCAAAATAAAGTTGCAGCGTATAAGCCAGGGCGGCCTTCCATGATATGAATGCTTCGAGTAATGCGCCGTCCTGGGCGGCATCGAATACAGGGGTTGAATGTTCGGCAAAGCTATCGGCGAGAAGCACTTTTTTCGCCAGGCCCAATATGAACAGTGCGAAACCATATTGTAAATCGGCTGCATGCGGGCGCAGTGTAGCCGGATTTCCAAATTGTGGCATTATTTGCTGATGGTGCAGCAAGGGGCCGGCAACCAGATGCGGAAAATAAGTCACAAACAATGCGTAACGAAATGGATCAACTTCACGGACTTTGCCGCGCCAGGTGTCAACCAGAAATGCTATCTGGGTAAAGGTGAAAAACGAGATTCCCAGAGGCAGGATGATTGTGAATAGCGGCAGTTGTGCGTTGCTTATGTCATTCAGTGTGCTGATAAAAAAATTGGCGTATTTGAACCATCCCAAAAGGAGCAAATTGCAGCTTATCGCGAAACCAAGCAGAATCCGGCCTGGTTTTCGAATTAATATTAATCCGAATGCATAATTGAAACCGATTGAGAGCAATAACAGGCCAATCAGGCGGACATTCCAGAGGCCATAAAAAACCAAAGACGCTGCCAGCAGCCAGAGTATTGCCGCGCGGCCGCCATATTTGTCACCTCCCAGCCAACCGGATAGAAAATATCCAAATAATGAAACAGGCAGAAAAACCGCAATAAAGGAATAAGCGTTGAATAGCATTCGGAATTAGTTTTCCCCGTGTAGAGCGGGCATGCCGGTTTTGTATGTTTTTCATGTCCACAAGCCAGATTTATGGCATGTCCGGCATCCCTGATATAGAAATTTTATGGACCGGTGCGTATCTGGTGCGGGGGCGCTGCACCCCGTTATAACGAGGGAGCGGAAAATGCTATAGGCCAACCATTTTTTGTGGTGATCAGCGGGGGTTTTTGAAGGGTTCCGGCCTGGCCGGTTTCGGCAATTTTCCGCCCCAGCCATAGGCCGTTTCGCGCATGGTTTTTCCACTATATTCTGTGTCGCGTTCGCCGATAGTCTGGCCGCCCATGCGTTCGTAAAATTTGCAGGCGGGGCTGTCGGCAAATACCCAGAGCATCACGGCGCTATAGCCTGCGTGGCTAAGGTTGGCGAGGGCAGATTCCAGTAATTGCGCGCCAAGCCCCATGCCCTGGCAGACGGGGCGGACATAGAGCCTTAATATCTCGCCACGGAAATTACCGGTTTCAATGCGGAGCGGGTTTTGCGCGGGGCCAACGCTGACAAAGCCCATGGGGCCTAATTTATCATCCTCGGCGAGGAACACACCTTGTGGCGCATGCACCAATTCGGTCTTCCAGAATTTCAGGCATGCGTCATAATTATTGGCGGTAATCGCCTCGGGCGGCAGAATGCCGACATAGGTCTCCGCCCAGGTGTCTGCATGAATGGCGGCGATGGCGGCGGCGTCAGTTGGGCGGGCGGCGCGGAATTGAATCATGGATAAAACATTGCGCCGGTTATGCGGAGACAGCAACACCTTTCTCAGTCAGGAAATCGGCCAGTTCACCGCTTTCATACATTTCGCGCACAATGTCGCAGCCGCCCAGAAATTCGCCCTTCACATAGAGCTGGGGAATGGTCGGCCAACTGGAAAACTGTTTGATGCCGTCGCGCACTTCTGCATTTTGCAGCACATCGACGCTTTTGAATTCAATGCCAAGCTGGTTCAATATCTGGCACACGGTCGATGAAAAGCCGCATTGTGGAAATTGCGGCGAGCCTTTCATGAACAACAGGACATCCGTACTGTCTACGGCATTTTTGATTTCGTCGAGTATGGTGATTTCGCTCATGGCATCGGTTCCTGTAGAATGGAGACAGTTATTAGCTAATGCGAATTAGCAGCAAGTTCAAGGGGGAGAGCCTAATCCGGCACGGAGGTGTGCAGCGCCAGTGCGTGCAGGGCTTCGCCCATATTGCCTTTCAGGGCAGCATAGACCATCTGGTGCTGTTGCACCCGTGTTTTTCCTTTGAATGCGGCGGATTTGACATAGGCGGCGTAATGGTCGCCATCGCCACGCAAATCCTCGATGCGCACCTCGGCACCGGGCAGGCCTTCCCTGATCAGCTTTTCTATTTCAGATGCCTGCATCGCCATTTTTCAGCCCTCCATATAGTTGGGAAACCAGTTTTCATGGGCATGGCGAAGGGCGATGAGCGATTGCACGGCTTTGCCATCCAGCACAATATCACGCCCGCCAACCATTCCCAGTTTTGTGACCGGAACCTGTTTTGCGTTTGCCGCCGCGATCAATGCGTCCGCTTTGGAAGGCGCAACACTCAATACATAGCGCGCCTGATCTTCGCCAAAGAGATAGGCGTGGCGCAGGCCGGAATTCATTGGCAAACTCAGCGTGCAGCCGCGATCACCGGCCAATGCCATTTCGGTGAGCGCCACGATTAAACCGCCATCCGAAATGTCATGCGCCGCAGTGACATTACCAGAAGTAATCTGCATACGAACAAAATCGCCATTGCGGCGTTCGGCCGCCAGATCAATGGGGGGCGGTGCACCATCTGTGCGGCCCGCAATTTCGCGGGCATAAATGGATTGCCCCAGATGACCGCTGGTTTCGCCAATCAGCAAAATCACATCGCCGTCCTGTTTGAAGGCGATGGTCGCCATGTGATCAATATCGTCAATCAGGCCAATGGCGCCGATGGCGGGCGTAGGCGGTATTGCTGCGCCCATAGTTTCGTTGTACAGCGACACATTACCGGAAACGATGGGCATATCCAGCGCGATGCAGGCCTCACTGATGCCCTGGATGCAGCCCACAAACTGCCCCATGATTTCCGGGCGTTCGGGATTGCCGAAATTCAGACAGTCGGTGGTGGCCAATGGTTTTGCACCGACGGCGGACAGGTTACGGAAGGCTTCGGCGATCGCCTGCCTGCCGCCCTCAATGGGAGAGGCGGTGCAATAACGCGGTGTGACATCGGTGGTGGCGGCAATGGCTTTGCGGCTGTTATGCACACGCACCACGGCGGCGTCGCCGCCCGGGCGTTGTATGGTGTCGCCCATGACCATATGGTCATATTGTTCCCAGATCCAGCGGCGGCTGGCCAGATGCGGGCCACCCATCAGCCTGCCAAGGGTAGCGCCCGGATCATCCGTATCCGGAACGTCTTTGGCAGATAGATATGGCGCGGGCGGGGTGGGCGTCCAGGGGCGCTGATAGACGGGGGCCTGTTCCGCCAGCACATCAACGGGCAGATCGGCAACCTGTTCGCCCTTGTGGCAGACGATAAATCGTCCGGTATCGGTGGTTTCGCCGACAATGGCGAAATCCAGTTCCCAGCGCTCAAAAATGGCGCGCGCCGCCTCGGTACGCTCAGGGTGCAGCACCATCAGCATGCGTTCCTGGCTTTCCGACAGCATCATTTCATAGGCGGTCATGCCAGGTTCGCGACACGGCACCTTGTCAAGATCCAGCAACAGGCCTAGCCCGCCTTTGGACGCCATTTCGACGGCCGAGCAGGTAAGGCCGGCCGCGCCCATATCCTGAATGGCGATCACCGCATCGCCCGCCATCAGCTCCAGGCAGGCTTCCAGCAGCAGTTTTTCCGTGAATGGATCACCGACCTGTACGGTCGGGCGTTTTTCTTCGGAATTTTCGTCAAATTCTGCCGACGCCATGCTGGCCCCGTGAATGCCGTCGCGCCCTGTCTTTGATCCGACATAGACGACGGGATTGCCGACGCCGCTGGCGGTGGAATAAAATACCTTGTCCGCGTCAGCAATGCCCACGCACATGGCGTTGACCAGAATATTGCCATTATAGCCGGGGTCGAAATTCACCTCACCGCCGACAGTGGGTACGCCGATGCAATTGCCATAGCCGCCAATACCCGCCACAACGCCCGATACCAGATGCCGGGTTTTGGGATTATCCGGGGCGCCAAAACGCAGCGCATTCAGATTGGCGACGGGGCGCGCACCCATGGTGAACACATCGCGCATGATGCCGCCAACACCGGTGGCCGCGCCCTGATAGGGTTCGATGAAGCTGGGATGGTTGTGGCTTTCCATTTTGAAGATCGCCACCTGGCCATCACCAATATCTACCACGCCGGCATTTTCACCGGGGCCACACACGACTTGCGGACCAGTCGTCGGCATGGTTCGCAGCCAAACGCGCGAGCTTTTGTACGAGCAATGCTCGTTCCACATGGCCGAAAAAATTCCAAGTTCGGTAATATTTGGCTCACGGTTCAATACACGCAGAATATTTGCGTATTCGTCCGGCTTCAAACCATGTTCGGCGACGATTTCCGGTGTGATTTTCATGCGTTTTGCAACAATGATGCGAGTGCGTCAAACATGGGGCGGCCATCGCTGCCGCCAAGTTCCTTTGCTATCAGGCGTTCGGGATGCGGCATCATGCCCAGAACATTTCCGGCCTCGTTCAGAATGCCGGCAATATTATTGAGCGAGCCATTGGGATTGGCGGCGGCGTTCACCACGCCATCGGCCGTGCAATAACGAAAGGCGACGCGGCCCGTGGATTCCAGCCGGTCAAGCGTTGCGGCATCCGCAAAATAATTGCCGTCATGGTGCGAGATAGGAATGCGCACCACTTGTCCGCGCTGGTAAAGCCGCGTGAAAAGGGTGTCGCTGTTTTCGACTTTCAGAAACACGTCGCGGCAGATGAATTTCAGTCCCGCATTGCGCATCAAGGCGCCGGGCAATAATCCGGCTTCTGTCATGATCTGAAAGCCATTGCACAGGCCGAGCACCGGGGTTCCCGCATTGGCCCTGGCCGCCACCGCGCGCATGATTGGGGCGCGCGCCGCCATGGCGCCGGAGCGCAGATAATCGCCATGCGAAAAACCGCCGGGTAGTACGATCAGATCGCATTTGGGCAATTCGGTTTCGCCATGCCAGACCATCTGCGGGGCGCTGCCGCTGCTGGCTTGTAGCGCAACAGCCACGTCACGGTCGCAATTGGAACCCGGAAATATAATTACACAGCTTTTCACGCGTCCAGCTCAACGGTATAGTTTTCGATAACGGTATTGGCCAGCAGTTGCGCGCACATGGCGTCCACTTTGGCGCGGGCCTGGGCGCTGTCGCTGCCGGTTAGGTCAATTTCGATATATTTGCCCTGTCGGACTTCTTCCACGCCGTCAAAGCCCAGATGGGAAAGGGCGTTGGCGATAGCCTTGCCCTGCGGGTCCAGGACGCCCTTTTTCAGGGTAATATGGATACGCGCCTTCATATAATCACCGATAGCCGATATTTAATTTACAACCTTGGGGACCGCATGCAGGCGGCTTTCCAGATCGGGCGCAATGCCCAGCCGCCGTGCAACCTCCTGATAGGCCTCAGATACACCGCCCATGTCGCGGCGGAAGCGGTCCTTATCCAGTTTTTCGTTGGTCGTCATATCCCACAGGCGGCACGAATCCGGGCTGATTTCATCAGCCAGGACGATGCGCATCATGTCATTTTCGTACATGCGGCCAAATTCGATTTTGAAATCCACCAGCTTGATGCCAACACCGGCAAACAGGCCGCTCATAAAATCATTAATCCGCAGGGCGATGGCCATGATGTCGTCAATTTCGTGCGGGTTGGCCCAGCCAAATGCGGTGACATGTTCTTCAGACACCAGCGGATCATTGAGGGCGTCGTTCTTGTAATAGAATTCAATGATCGAACGGGGCAGGGGTGTGCCTTCCTCAATGCCAAGCCGTGAGGCGATCGAGCCAGCCGCGACATTGCGCACCACCACCTCTAGCGGAATTATTTCAACAGCACGAATAAGTTGTTCGCGCATATTCAAGCGGCGGATGAAGTGGGTTGGCACGCCAATACTCGCCAATTGCACCATGATATGTTCGCAAATGCGATTATTCAGGATGCCCTTGCCCACGATTGTCGTGTGCTTTTTGCCATTGTTGGCGGTGGCGTCATCCTTGAAATACTGGATGAGCGTACCTGGCTCCGGCCCTTCGTACAGAATTTTGGCCTTGCCCTCATACACTTTTCTACGGCGGCTCATGTTTATCCTTGAGGATGTTCCCCAGGGAATCCGGGGTATGGAAAATTAAGACGGAACCTATCCCAAAGCGCCGCTTCGCACAATGCGCATCACGCCCTATATATAGTCATGCCAATGCGGAGGGGAGGAGATTTCATTGCCCCCGTCCCGTTACCGCGCTAAAGCTTAGCCATAATGCTGATTCAAGAGGAGCTTGCCGTTGCCATGAGTACATTTGACGAACGCGAAAAGGGTTTTGAGCGTAAATTTGTCCATGATTCCGAACTGGAATTCAAGGCGATGGCGCGGCGTAACAAGCTTCTGGGCCTGTGGGCGGCTGAAAAAATGGGACTTTCCGGCGCGGATGCCGACGCCTATGCCAAGGAAGTGGTGAAATCCGACTTTCAGGAAGCCGGTGATGATGATGTCTTGCGCAAGGTCAAAGGCGATCTGGAAGCCAGGGGCGTGAGCCAGTCGGACCACCAGATCCGTCGCGAAATGGACGAATTACTGGTCAAAGCACGGGAGCAGGTGCAGAAAGAGGGCTGAAATTAGATAATCACCGCATGAAAGACACCATTCTCGCCATCCTGAAGCCGGGCAGGCGCACATCGCTGGCGCTGATTGGCGTTATCGCGCTGGCGGTTGCGTTGCTCGGTTATTTTGATCTGCTTGAGCCTATTCGCAATGTGCTGGAGTCGGATCGGCTGACCTTCAAGGTTGGCGCTGCGGAAATCTCGTTCTACAGCATTTTAAGCGGCATGTTCGGGATTGTCTTCCTGCTTTGGACGGCCAGCCTGATCTCCGGCATTGTCGAAAAATCAATCGGACGGATGATATGGCTTGAGGCCAATAACCGGGCGCTGCTTACCAAGGCGTTGCAGGTTGTGCTTTATTTCGTTCTGTTCATGGTTACGCTGGATCTGCTGGGCATTGATCTGACGGCGTTTGCGGTGTTTGGCGGCGCGTTGGGCGTCGGGCTTGGTCTGGGATTGCAGAAAGTTACGGCGAATTTTATCAGCGGAATTATTCTGCTGGTCGAAAAATCTGTGAAAAATGGCGATCTGGTGGATTTGGGGGGCGGTATTTCCGGGATCGTGCGCCATACCGGCACAAGATACACACTGATAGATACCGGAGATGGACGCGAGATCATGGTGCCGAATGATGATTTTATTTCCAGCCGGGTCACCAACTGGACCTTTACGAATAACGGCGTTCTGATCGAAATTCGGGTCAATATCGCCTATGGCGCTGATATTGAGCTTGCGCAGAAGCTGATGCTTGCGGCGGCAAGCAATCATCCATGCTGTTCGCGTTTTCGCCCTGTAAACTGTTATCTGCAGGAATTTGGTGGTGATGCGATAAGTTTTGTTCTGAGCTTTTGGATTGATGACGTGATTTGTGATGGGCGCGTTAAACCCCGCAGTGAAGTGATGCTGGCCATTGTCCGTGCGTTCAGGGAAAACGGCATCGAAATGGTGGCCCCGAAACGCGAAGCCGCCAAAGCCGTATGAAAGGGCTGCGGATAGCGGTTCTTGGCGCGACGGGGAATGTGGGGTGCGCGCTGGTGGCGGCGTTGGCTGCGCGGGGTGCGGAAATTGTAGCGATTGCCCGGACGCTATCTGACTTGCAGTCATTGGGCGGGACGGTTCAACTTCGCGCCGTTGATCTGGATGGCGATGAACAGAAGTTGCGCGAAGCCCTGAAAGGCGTGAGTTGCGTTATAAATGTGGCGCATGCCCGATATACGCGAAAAATTATTGCGGCCCTGCCGCATAATGCGGTGCGATTGATTACGCTGGGATCAACCCGTAAATTCACCCGGTTTCCCGATCAAAAAGCAGCCCAAATGCAGGATGCGCAAGCAGCCCATGCACAGGGTGTTAACGGCGTCATACTGCATCCCACAATGATTTATGGCGGGATGGATAATAATATCAGCCGTATTCTGAAAATTGTGCGGTGGACGCCGCTCGTGCCATTGCCGCAACAGGGCAGGGCGCTGTTACAGCCTGTTCACCGCGATGATGTGGTGCAGTGTTTGCTGGCGGCAGTCAGCGTGGATACTGGCAATGCGCCGATCATTATTGCGGGGGCGCAAGCGATGACCTATGCCCGGATTATTCAGGCCTGTAGCCGTTTGGTGGGCAGGCGGGTGCGTGTGATTTCTGTTCCATTACCGGCAATGCTGGCGCTGGCCTGGTTGACGCGATGTGTTCCCGGTGTTCCATCGATTGCCAGTGACGAAGTGCGCCGCTTGCTTGAGGACAAGGCATTTGATATTGGCCCCATGCAGGTGCGTCTTGGCGTAAAGCCCTGCACGTTTGAAGAAGGGCTGGCGCGGATGCGCGGCGGGTGAAATAGCGGGACGGCATGTTATTCAATTCAGAAGTTTTTATCCTGCTGTTCCTGCCGCTTTCCCTGGGCGTGTATTATGCGTTGGCGAACCGTGTGGAGTTGCGCCTGTGGGCGCTGGTGCTCGCCTCGCTGATTTTTTACAGCTATTGGGACATACGGTTTCTGCCGATCCTGCTTGGTTCTACCCTTGGAAACTGGCTGATCGCCAAAGCGTTTGCGCGCCTGCGGCGGTTTGACTGGCTGCCATTGGCGGGGGTGCTGTTTAATGTTGGTGTTATTGCAGTTTTCAAATATGCGGATTTTCTGACCAGTAGTCTGGCGGCCATTGGCGGCTGGAACCATGACCCGATTGGCATTATCCTGCCGCTTGGCATCAGCTTTTTTACGTTTCAGCATATTTCTTATCTGATGGATTTACGCCGCGCGGCCGCCAGGGGGGAGGCGGTTACGGTGCATGGGCTGCGCGATTACATTCTGTTTGTGGCGTTTTTTCCGCATCTGATTTCGGGGCCGATTGTGCGGCATAATGAGATTATCGGTCAGTTTCATCTGAACCCGATGCGTGCCGGATTGAGTGAACGCATGTCGCGCGGCGGGGTGATGTTTCTGGTAGGCCTGTCAAAAAAAGTGCTGATCGCCGATAGCGCCGCGCGCATGGCCACGCCATTGTTCCGGCGTGTTCTGGATGGTGGCGTGCTGAATCTGGGCGAGGCCTGGCTGGCCGCGCACGCCTATATGCTGCAACTCTATTTCGATTTTTCGGGTTATACGGATATGGCCATCGGCATGGCGCTGATGTTTGGATTTACCATTCCGTTTAATTTTGACCGTCCCCACATGGCCACCAGCATTCAGGATTTCTGGCGGCGCTGGCATATGACGCTGAGCCGCTTTCTGCGCGATTATGTGTATATTCCACTGGGGGGAAACCGGGGCGGCGTGTGGCGTCAGGCGCGCAACATGTTCCTGACCATGCTGGTGGGCGGGTTGTGGCACGGCGCAAACTGGACCTATGTGGTGTGGGGCGCAATGCATGGGGCAGGGATTGCGGCGAATATTCTATGGCGGCGGGCCGGTCTTTCCATGCCGGCGCTGCTGGGCTGGGTGTGCATGACTCTGTTTATCGGTGCGACCTGGATATTATTCCGTACTGAGAGTTTTTCGGCCACCTGGTCGATATATCAATCTATCGTGGGATTAAACGGGACAGGACCGGGAGTAATAGGCAGTACACTGAATTATCTGGTGCTTTTAACAGGCACGATCGCTGCGCTAAGCGGGCCATCCAGCCAGACCGCCATACTGGAGCGGTTACACCCCTGGCGACCTGCGGGTTTGCTGGCGGGCGCCGTGGCGGTATTTCTTATCCTGCTTATTGGCGGGGGGTTGCAAAGTGAATTCATCTATTTCCAGTTCTGATAGCTCAGGCGATGACGCCTGGGCGCGTTTTGCCCGCTGGTTTTTTGGCGGCGGCATTGGGCTGGGCGCGTTTTTGTATCTGCTGATCTTTATAATTGATCCGTTTGATACGCTGCCATTTTCGCCGCCGCTGGACCGTGTGCCGATAGCATCCAATGCGCGGTTTTCATTTCCTGCGCTGGCGCGCAAGGCGGAATATGACAGCGTGGTGATTAGCACATCCATCGGGCGATTGCTGCGGCCGGAAGTTCTGGATAAACTTTTCTCGGCGCGTTTCGCCAATCTGTCGATGAACAGCGCAACGGCCTATGAGCAATACCGGTTGCTTGAGGTTTTTTCCCGTCATCATTCAAAAGCAAAAATGGTGATTGTGGGGATTGATCTGGTCTGGTGCAAGGCGGGTGAAACGTTTGAAAAATACACGCCGCGTCCATTTCCGGAATGGATGTATGATACCAATCCATACAATGATTTTTTGCACCAGTTTGATCTGTATACGATTGAACAGGCGGGTCGTCAGGCAGGCACCATGCTGGGTATCCGCAGGCTGAAATATGGCCGTGACGGATATACCAATTTTCTGCCCGATCCGGCGGCCTATGATCTGGCCAAAGTGCGGGCGGCGCTTGAAATCTCGCGTAATAATGGTGCGGCGGAAGCCAAAGCCGATGCAGGGCTTGATCCGGCTACTTTGAATTTTCCTGCATTGCCAATGATGCGTGAGATGTTATCCCGGCTGCCTGCGCAAACACGCAAACTGTTATTTCTGGCCCCATATCATTTTGCGCGGCAGTCCGTGCCCGGCAGTCAAAGCGCCATGGAATGGGCAGAATGCAAAAAGCGTATTGGCGCGATCGCCGCGCAAACCCCCAATACCATTGCCGCAGACTTTATGATTGAAAGCCCGTTCACGACGACGGACACAAATTATTGGGATCCGGTGCATTATTCTGTGGCAGGGGCGGACATTCTGATGGCGGATCTAAGGAAAGCTTCGCTGGGGCAATCCAGCGCCAACTTTACCCTGCTTGGCAGGTAAGCAAACGCTCCTCGCAATGACGAAGCGTTTGCATCTATGTGTTTGTAATATGCGCTACAGCTTTGCCAGCGCCTGATCCAGATCCGCAATAATATCCTGCACATCCTCTATGCCAACGGACAGGCGCACCACGTCGGGCCCCGCGCCTGCTTTTATGGCGGCGGCCTGGTCAAGCTGGCGATGCGTTGTTGATGATGGATGAATGATCAGGCTGCGGGTGTCGCCGATATTGGCAAGATGGCTGAACAGCTTTACTTCGCTGACCAGTTTGACACCCGCGTCATAGCCGCCCTTGACGCCAAACGTAAACACCGCGCCAGCGCCTTTGGGAAGGTAACGCTGCGCCAGACCGTTAAAGGGGCTGTCGGACAATCCGGCATAGGACACCCATTCGACCTGCTTGTGCGCTTGCAGATATGTGGCAACGGTAACCGCATTTTCGCAATGGCGTTGCATGCGCAGGGCCAGTGTTTCGATGCCGGTCAGGATCAAAAACGCATTCATCGGCGCCAGTGCCGGGCCAAGATCGCGCAGGCCCAGCACCCGGCAGGCGATGGCAAAACCCAGATTGCCGAAAGTTTCATGCAGCTTCATGCCATGATAGCTGGGGCTGGGTTCAGACAGACTTGGGTATTTTCCGTTCGACCAGTTGAACTTGCCGCCATCGACGATCAGCCCGCCAAGTGAATTGCCATGGCCGCCCAGGAATTTGGTGGCGGAATGCACGATAATATCCGCGCCATGCGCAAGTGGTTGGCACAGATAGGGCGTTGCCATTGTATTGTCCACGATCAGCGGAATATCGGCGTCGTTGGCGATTTTGGCGATGGCCGCAATGTCCATCACGACGCCGCCGGGATTGGCCAGACTTTCGATAAATATGGCCTTGGTCTTTGGCGTGATAGCGCGACGGAAACTTTCCGGCTCGGTGGCTTCGGCCCATTTCACATGCCAGCCCATTTTGGCGAAGGCGTGCGAAAACTGGTTCATGGAGCCGCCATAAAGCTTGTTCGCCGCCACGAATTCATCGCCATTTTCCATCAATGTATGGAACACGATGAACTGCGCGGCATGGCCGGACGCCACCGCAAGTGCGGCGCTGCCGCCTTCCAGCGCCGCGATGCGCGCCTCCAGCACCGCATTGGTCGGGTTGGTGATGCGCGAATAGATATTCCCGAATTCCTGGAGGTTGAACAGCGCAGCGGCGTGATCGACATCGTCAAACACATAGGATGCGGTCTGATAAATCGGGGTTATGCGCGCGCCAGTGGTTGGGTCGGGGGCGGCGCCGGCGTGAATGGATAAAGTGTCAAATCCGTAAGTGCGCATTATGAACTCCCTTTATACGCGGCGGCGGCGTGAATTATTGATGATGCCAGTGTCCACGCCCATAAAGCCGATCTGGCCGGACAGGCGTCCATATTCGATTTTGCTGCAACGGTCCATGATGACCTGTAGTCCGGCGGCGCGGGCGCGGGCGGCGGCGGCGGGGTTGCGAACGCCCAATTGCATCCATACGCATTTGGCCTTGATTGCAATGGCCTCGTCGCTGATTTGTCCCGCCGCGTCAGAGGTGCGAAAAATATCCACCATGTCGATGGGGAAGGGAATGTCCGCCAGGCTGGCATAAACCTTCTCACCCAGAATGGTTTCGCCGGTGGCGCGCGGGTTTACTGGCACAATGCGAAAGCCGCGTTTTTGCAGAAACTGCATGACGCTATAGCTGGGCCGGTTGCGTTCCGGGCTGCCCCCCACAACGGCAATGTTTTTGGTGGCCTTCAGGATATTGGCGATATCTTCGTCGCTATAATTTTCATTTTCCATTGGGGCAGGCTGTCCATTGTGTCCGGAGCGGATTTCTGATCAAATGTCAGGGTTGAATAATACCAACGGCCTGATGAACAGACTCATTGTCATTCTGAGCGAAGCGAAGAATCCCCATCCATTTCAGGGAGATCCTTCGCTTCGCTCAGGATGACAGGTCAGGGCATAGGGCCGCTGGTATAATAGGGCGTCTGGTGACGGATTGTCCATAACGCAGGGAGAGAACAATGGGACTTACAATTTACGGGATTCCTCAATCACGCGCGCTGCGTGTCCTATGGCTGGCAAAAGAGCTGGGCATTGATTACAAAAATGTGCCAATTACCAATACGGGCGGCTCACGGGAGCCGGATTTTCTGAAAATCAACCCGAATGGGCATATTCCAGCCATTGAAGATGACGGGGTGGTGCTGTGTGAATCGCTGGCCATCAATCTGTATCTGTCGAAGAAATATGGCGGCGACTTGCAGCCGAAGAATATTGCCGATGAAGGCCGGGCGCTGCAATGGAGCTTCTGGGCCGTGACTGAGGCGGAAGGCCCCGCGCTGACATTGCTGATGAAGCGGATGAACCCTGCCACACCGGATTCCGAAGTGGCGGCGGCGAATGCCAAGCTCGGCGCGGCGCTAAAGGTGCTGGATGGTGCGCTTGCCGGCAAGGATTATCTGCTGGGGTCCAGCTTTTCCATTGCTGATCTGAATGTGGCGGCGGTGTTGGCCTGGCTGCAAATGGCCAAATTCGATCTGGCGCCCTATCCCAATGTAGGGGCATGGCTTGGCCGGTGTCTTGGCCGACCGGCCTTTGCAGCCGCGCGTGGGGGTAAATAGCCCCCACGACACAGCGAAGTTACAGTCAAGCGGCGGCCAGTTCGTCGAGAAACTTCTCGATATTGCCGCGTAGTTGTTTGGATTGTTCAGCGAGAGATTTCACTGAACTGATGGTCTGATCTGCGGCCGCTGCGGTTTGGGTGGCGGCTTCGGTTACCAGGCCGATGTTTCTGGACGCATCCTGGGTGCCTTGCGATACGTTTTGCGCATTGGAGGATATTTCCCGGGTCGCGGCATCCTGTTCCTCAACCGCTGCAGCAACAGTTGTCACCGCCGTGTTGATAGAGTTAATGATACCGGTGATTTCGTGAATAGCGGTTGTGGTGTGCGCGGTTTCGGCTTGCATTGCACCGATCTGTTGCGCGATTTCTTCCGTCGCCTTGGCGGTTTGATTTGCCAGATTTTTTACTTCTGAAGCCACAACTGCAAAGCCTTTACCGGCGTCACCTGCGCGTGCCGCCTCGATCGTGGCGTTCAGCGCCAGCAGATTTGTCTGTTCCGCCACGCCGCGGATCATATTAACGACATCGCCGATCTTTTCCGCCATAGCGGAAAGCGCCTCCACGGTTGCCGAGGTTTGTCCGGCCTGCTCAATCGCCGTGGCGGATGTTTGCGCTGAGACGGCTATGTGCTGGGCGATTTCCGTAATCGAAGAGGATAGTTCCTCCGTCGCGGACGCAACCGTGCTCACATTGCTGGAGGCTTCCTCAGAGGCTTGCGCTGCTGCTGTCGCCTTTTCCTGTGTTGTGAAAGTAGAGGCGCACATGCCCTCAGCAACTTTCAGCATTTGGCTCACGCCATGGCTGACCTGATCAAGCACACTGCGCACATTATCACGGAAGTTGACTGTTAGTTGCTCAATGCGCTTGCCACGCTCTGCCTGACGGGCCTGTTCGGCGGCGGCCATCGCTTCTGCCTGTGCGAGGCTTGCAGCCTTGGCGGCGTTTTCCTTAAACACAGCCATGGCACTAGCCATGGCGCCAATTTCATCCTTACGGGCCACGCCTTCAATCTCGATGGTGGTGTCGCCGTTCGCAAGTCGCGTCATGCCGGAGGCCATACGCGCGATGGGATTGGCAATGCCGCGCGCCACCAACCATCCAATCAGGACGACCACCACCAGCGTGGCGGCGCCATAACCGATAATTGTGTTGCGCATGGACAGTGCAGGGGCATCCACTTCATCAGTGCTGATTTCAGCGACAACAGCAAAGCGGGCCCCCATGAAATCAACCGACCGATAAGCTGCCTGGACTTTGGTGCCATCATGATCAGTGCTGTTCATAACACCAGATTGACCAGAAAGTGCAGCTTTAACCTGGGTGGTTTCGATTTTGCGTTTCAGAATGGTGCTGTCCTTGCTGAAGCGGGAATCGCTGCGCATCAGGAAATCTGACCCGGCGATAAAATTTTCGCCGGTTTCGCCCATGCCTGCAGTACTTTGCATAATGCGGTTGATATTGGCAATCGGCATCTGGAAGGCGATAGCGCCAATTCTTTTTCCATCCTGATCAAATACGGGCGCGGCTATGAAGCCGGCTGGCGCGTCAGCGCTGGGCGCGTAGGGTTTAAAGTCGGCAAAGGTCACGCCATCCTCAATGGTTTTTGCGCTGGCGGTTGCACCACGGAAAACATTTCCGATATCAGTATCTTTCCATTTGCCATTCATCACATTGGTGGCGAAATCCAGCTCCTTGTAGACTGTGTAGACAATGTTGCCTTCGGCATCGAACAGGAAAATGTCATAATAGCCGCGCTTGCGCAGGAACGTGCGAAACCAGGGGTGATATTTCGCATGCACACCGCTATAGGCAGAACCGTCTGGCGCAAAATCAAGATTGTCTTTTTGTCCAGGCGGATTGGGATTGTCATGGATGTACAGTTTTTGAAATGTTTCCATCGGGGTGCCGCCTGTAGCGCGCCAGGCGGCGGTATATTCGGTCAGGGCCTGGGCAACCAGCGGGTTAGCCGCCTGAAACTCCATGTCTTTGCGGATACTGTCCAGATAATCTGCAAGCACCTGAGCGCGGGAATCGGTTAGTGCAGAAAGCTTGTCTTCTGCTGCTTGGTCAAGTGATTCACGGCTAGTGTTATCAGCGACGATAACGGCGCTGAGCACGGCGACCAGTACCGCAGCACATACCAGAGCCGGAATCTTTTTCATGATTGAAATGTTGTGCCAAAGCTGAGTTAAAGAATGAGTTGACATGCTGCTTCCCCATAAATTCTGGTTGTAGCGAACTGTTTTTTTCCATTAAAAAAGCTCACCCATACAGCCATTGGTAAAGGCGATTAGTTGAAATATGGTGAATGGCCTATTTTTTAGGCAAATCGTATTTCTCGTTTTTCGCAAATAATGCCGGGAAAAGGCGAAGGCAGGCGAGGTAATATAATACCCCAAATATAAGTGTTTGTTTTTAAATAATTTTATTATCATTTCGCTTGTTGACTTACGATAAAATCTACGCATACTGCGCCCAATTCCGGCCCTCATCGGAGAGGGCAATGGATTTGGAGAAAGCGTATGAGAACCTATTCGGCGAAAGCGTCGGAAATCGAAAAGAAATGGCTGGTCATTGACGCCGAAGGCGCGGTGCTGGGTCGGCTGGCGAGCTTTATCGCCATGCGGTTGCGTGGCAAGCATAAGGTTACGTTTACCCCGCATATGGATTGTGGCGACAATGTCATCGTCATTAATGCGGAAAAGGTACGTCTGACGGGCAACAAGCTGGCGGACAAAACCTTTTATTGGCACACCGGGCATCCTGGCGGCATCAAGGAACGCAAGGCTGGCGCAACGCTTAGGGGCGCGCATCCCGAACGCGTACTGTCCAAGGCGGTGCAGCGCATGCTGCCGCAGGGCCCGCTGGGCCGTCAGCAATTGAGCAATATGCGGATTTATGCGGGTACGGATCATCCGCATGCGGCGCAATCGCCCATCAATGTGGATTTCAAATCGCTAAACCGCAAGAATACGAGGATCGGCTGAGAATGGCGCAAGATAGAACAGGACTTGGCGATCTGAAGGACGCATTGGTTAACCGGCAGCGCCGTACCGAGCAGGAAGCGGTTCAGCGCGATACAGGAGCACCGGTTACCGGAGACGCCGTGAGGGTGGAGCCCAAAATAGACAGTCTGGGCCGTTCCTATGCAACGGGCAAACGCAAGAACGCCATCGCACGGGTATGGATCAAGCCGGGCAGCGGGCGTTTTTCCATCAATGGCCGCGAACTGGCGACCTATTTCGCACGCCCGGTGTTGCAGATGATTTTGCGCCAGCCGTTTGAAGTGTCCAGGCGGGTAGGGCAGTTTGATGTAATCTGCACTGTTAAAGGCGGCGGATTGTCGGGGCAGGCGGGTGCGGTGCGCCATGGTATTTCCAAGGCACTGACATATTATGAACCGGAGCTTCGCCCCGTACTGAAACTGAGCGGGTTCCTGACGCGCGACAGCCGTGTGGTCGAGCGCAAGAAATATGGCCATGCCAAGGCCCGACGCAGCTTCCAGTTCTCGAAGCGCTAACCGGCGCGCGACTTTCTGTTTGGAAAGGGGATGTCCGGCGGGCGTCCCCTTTTTCTTTGCGCATTTTTCGAGTGGAGGAAGTTTCAGTGAAAAACCTTGCCAATATCGCCATTCTTGGGGCCAGCGGGTATACGGGCGCGGAACTGGTGCGTTTGCTGTCGCGCCATCCGAATGTGCGCATTGCCGCGTTAACCGCAGATCGCAAGGCAGGCGAGCAATATGGCAGTGTGTTTCCCCACCTTGCAGGGCTTGGGCTTCCGGCGTTGGTGACGATCGATCAGTTGCAATGGGATCAGTATGATCTGATTTTTTGCGGGCTGCCGCACGGTACGACGCAGGAAGTGATTGCAGCCATTCCGCGCAACAAGAAAATTATTGATCTGTCTGCGGATTTTAGGCTGCGCGATCTTGCGGCCTATGAGAAATGGTATGGTCATGCGCATCGCGCGGTGGATTTGCAGGATGAAGCCGTATTTGGCCTGACGGAATTTTACCGCAAGCAGATTGCGGCGGCCCGATTGGTTGCGTGTCCTGGCTGTTATCCAACCAGTGCATTATTGCCGCTTTTGCCACTGGTAACGCAAAGACTGATTACGACAGACACGATCATCATCGATTCTAAATCAGGCGTCAGTGGGGCCGGCCGCGCGCCGAAGGAAGGCAGCCTGTTTGCAGAAGTCAGCGAGGCGATCCATGCCTATGGCGTCGGCAATCACCGGCATATGTCCGAGCTGGATCAGGAATTAAGCCTGGCGGCGGGCGCACCGGTTATCGCCAGCTTCACGCCGCATCTCGTGCCCATGAACAGAGGTATTCTATCGACGATTTATGTCGAACTGAGCGCCGGTAAAACGGCGGAAGATATTCATGCGGCGCTGACAGGCCGTTATGGCGGCGATGAACCCTTTGTCCGCGTACTGCCGATGGGCGAAGTTCCCGCAACCCGGCATGTGCGCGGCACCAACCATGCGCTGATTGGCGTGGTGGCGGACCGCCGGCCGGGCTGGGCCATCATTGTCAGCGTCATCGATAATCTGGTCAAGGGGGCCAGTGGTCAGGCCGTGCAGAACATGAATTTGATGCTGGGCTTTGAGGAAACGGCGGGTCTTATGCAGGAAGCTATTTTTCCGTAACAGGCACCGCCTCCTGCATGCGTGCGGCAAGAATAACGCTGCCCACCACCAGTGTGATGCCCAGCCACTGAATGAGTGAGGGCAGTTCGTTCAGGACGGGTACCGCGAGCATTGCCGCGAAAATTGGCACCGTGGCGTTGCCAAGGGTTGCGCGCTGCGGGCCAAGTTTTTGCACGGCAACGGAAAACAGCAATAGCGATACAATGGAAGCAAGTATGCCCTGATAGAAAGCCAGAAACGTAACCTGTCCAAAAGAGACGCTGCCATAATCGGGGGTAAGCAGCAGAAAATAAACCGGCAGATACAGCAGCGACAGCATCGACACCACAATGGTCACCGGCATAGGTTCAAGCTGCCATTGGCGCAGGATGACCGAATAGGTTCCCCACATGGTTCCGCAGATAAAAAACAGAAAATCACCGAATAAAACAGCCGGACTGGCGCTGACGGAAAAGCCGCTGACCATGCCGAGACCAGCAAAGATAGCGCCAAACAGCACCATCTTTCCACGCGGGATTTTTTGACCGCTGACAAAGCTGGAGCCAATAGCCGAAGACATTGGAATCATCGCCGAAACGATGGCCGCACCATGCGCCACCGGTGCATAAGACAGAGCCCATGTCCAGATCAGCGCAAAGGGCGGGCCTGCGAATGCGGTTAATATCAGTCCGCGCCGCAGGCCGATACCCGCAAATCCGCGCGCGCCATAGCGCATGAGTAATGGCAGCATGATGACACCGGCAACACCGAAGCGCAGCGCCACCATATCATTCACGCCAATTTCAGCTTTTATCGCATATCGCGAAACGACAAAATTTCCGGCATAAATCGCCACCGCGCCCATAATCGCAGCCCAGCCCAGCCAGGCTGACGGCAAGGGAGAAGGTTCTGGTGTCCGGGTGACGGGCTGCAACCTTCAAATCCTTATCGTGTGCCCGGGGCTGGGGAGGTGAAACTATGTATCTCTATTCTTTGTTTCTAGTGCATGAAGCGAAGGGAGAAAAGCAGTTTGACAAGCGTAATGATTATCGTTACACTTTCCCGTGATCAAATCATTTAAATCGGAAGAAGCGGAAAATCTTTTGAACGGTCGAAGGGTGCGAAAGCTTCCCGCCGATTTGCAAAAACGCGCAATGTATAAACTGCTATTGCTAAATGCAGCAACGACCCTGGACTTTTTGCGGGTGCCGCCCGCTAACCGGCTGGAGGCGCTTTCTGGAAGCCGGAAGGGGCAGTACAGCATTCGTATCAATGATCAATGGCGGATATGCTTTGTATGGAAAGGTGGTGACGCCTATGACGTCGAAATCGTCGACTATCACTAGAAAAGAAGCAGCTATGGCAAAGCGTGATTTTCCTCCGGTGCATCCCGGAACAATATTGAAAGAGGAATTCATGCAGCCGCTGGAGCTTAGCGCCTATGCGTTAGCGAACGCGACCGGAATGCCCCGCACCCGTATCAGTGATATTTTATTGGGCCGCCGGGGAATTACCGCTGATACGGCTTTGAGGCTGGCGCGTTATTTTGGAACCGATGCGCAATCCTGGCTTAATCTGCAAACCCGCTACGACCTGGAAGTTGCAGGCGAAGCTCTGGCCGGACGCATTGATCGCGAGGTCAAACCCCGCGCGGCCTGATCTTCGTTATGCGTTCATGAAATCCGCAGCATCAATTCCCGAACGCCATGCAGCCGGTTGTTCGGCATCCATAAGGGTGGCGCCAGCAGTTCAAAGCTGTTGAAGCGCGCCAATAATTCTTCGAACATGATTTTGATTTCCATGCGCGCGAGCGCAATGCCCAGGCAGATGTGAATGCCGGTGCCAAAACCCACATGCGGATTGGGATCGCGGGTGATGTCGAACCTGAACGGATCTTTGAACATGCGTTCATCGCGGTTGGCGGACATTTCCCAATAGCTGAGTTTTTCGCCCGCCTTGACTTTGCCGCCGGCGATTTCGGTGTCGCAGGTGGCGGTGCGGCGCTTGTAGATGGAAGGTGTGGTCCAGCGGACAATTTCTTCCACTGCATTGGGCATCAATTCTGGATGCGCCCGTAATTTTGCCAACTGATCCGGGTTTTCGATAAAGGCCAGCATGGCGCCGCCGATGGCGCTGCGGGTGGTCTCTGCGCCTGCGGGAAACAGCAGCAGAAAAAAATTGACCAGTTCAAGCGGCGTCAGCGGCGCCTCCGACGGATCATCCGTCCTCGCATGAATGATGGCCGACAGAATATCATTGGCCGGTTTTTCGCGTTTGCGCTCGATAAGGTTTTTTCCATAATCCTGAATCAGCAACAGATATTCCCGGCTGATAACGCCCTCGCTTTGCACCATCAGGCCGTGATCGATCCAGTCGGACAATTGCACCCGGTCTTCTTCCGGAACGCCAAGAATGGTGCAGATCGCCTGTAATGGTAATTCGCGGGCGACCTCGCTCATGAATTCGCACTTTTCCGGATTGGGAATTTTTTCCAGAATCAATTTGGCGCGGCGGCGTAAATCCGCTTCCATGTCGGTGATGGCGCGTGGCGTAAAGCCCTGGCTGACCAAACCACGCAGACGCTTATGCTGCGGATCGTCTGCGGTGTTCATGGCCAGCCCGGCATAGGGTTCATCAAACAGGGAGGTTCCGCCACCCTTGCGTGGCGGCACCTTGTCAGACGAAAAAGTGGTGGGGTCGCGCATCACCCTGACGCAATCCTCATAGCGGCTGACCACCCAGAAGCCTTCGCCGCCCGGGGAATATTGTGTTGGTTCATGCCAGTAGATTGGTTGTTCGTCGCGCAGTTTTTTGAAAAATTCATGGGGGAAACCATGCGCAAAAGTGGCTCCGTGCGACAGATCAACGGTTTCGCTCATACGCTCTTCCCTTTACTGAGTTTGCACATGGTAATAATTGGATATTGCGCATATTCTCACGCCTATTACAGTAGGACAATCACGAATAATAAGCTGCAAAGCAGGGCAGGGGTGGAACCACAGGATGAAATTCAGCTTTAGCAATGAACAGGAACAGTTCCGCACCATGCTGCGGCGGTTTCTGGCCGAAAAATCACCCACCTCGGAAATCCGCCGCCTGATGGCGACGGACCAAGGCTGGGAACGCGAAACCTGGAAACAGTTGAACAGCGATCTTGGCCTGAGCGCCGTGCATATTCCCGAGGCCTATGGCGGGCAGGGATTTGGCTTTGTTGAACTGGCCATTGTGTTGGAGGAAATGGGACGTGCCTTGTTGTGCGGCCCGTATTTTTCATCCGTTGTGCTTGCGGCGAACGCGATATTGAATGCGGGGTCCGAGGATCAGAAGCAGGCGCTGCTGCCAGGTGTCGCTGCAGGTGAGACGGTAGCGACCTTGGCGTTTACCGAAGAAAATGGCCGCTGGGATAGCAATGGAGTCACCTTGACGGCGAAGGCGCAAGGTGACAGCTATCGGCTGGATGGGGTGAAGAGCTTCGTTCTGGATGGCCATACGGCGGATGTGATCGTGGTGCTGGCGCGCAAACCTGGAACCAGCGGCGATGAAGGCCTGTCATTCTTCACAGTGCGTGGCGACGCCAAAGGGCTGGAGCGGCGATTGCTGAAATCGGTGGATGCCACGCGCAAGCTGGCGCTGCTGAAATTTGATGGGGTGCAGGCAGATCTGCTGGGAGAGGCGGGCGCCGCTGCGGCGCCATTTGCCAGGACGCTGGATCAGGCCGCGGTTTGTCTGGCGAATGAGATGGTGGGCGGGGCCGACCGGTTGCGACAATCGGCGCTGGATTATGTGATGATGCGCATGCAGTTTGGCCGCCCCATTGCCAGCTTTCAGGCGATCAAGCACAAATGCGCCGATATGCTTGTGGATGTCGAGCTTGCGAAATCTGCGGCCTATTATGCGGCCGAGGCTGCGGCGGAAGAAGCGGCGGACCTGCCCGCCATTGCATCGCTTGCCAAGGCCTGTGCGGCGGACGCATTCATGCAGACTGCGCGGGAAACCATTCAACTGCATGGCGGCATTGGTTTTACTTGGGACAATGACACCCATCTGTGGTTCAAGCGCGCGAAAAGTTCCGAGGTGTTTCTGGGCAGTCCGAAATATCACCGCGAACTGCTGATGCAGCGTTGGAATGTATGAGGGCGGAGGGAAATAAAATGAGCGAAGCAAACGAAGAAACTGTCCGCGCGGAAGTACGAAAATGGCTGGAAGCAAACTGGGATCCGGACATTGATCTGGTGCAGTGGCGCAGCACACTGGCTGATAGCGGCTGGGGCATGCCGACCTGGCCGAAGGAATGGTACGGCAAGGGGCTTTCCGCCGTTCTGGGGGCCGCGGTTGAAAGTGAATTCCGCAAGATCGGCGCCATTGGCGTGGCGCGCAGCGGGGTGCGGCTGCTGGCCGCCGCCACTTTGTTCGAGCATGGATCAGATTTTCTGAAACAGAAATTCCTGCGCCGTATTCTGACTGGCGAAGATAATTGGTGCCAGCTTTTCAGTGAACCGGGAAGCGGCTCTGATCTGGCGGGGGCCATGACCCGTGCCGATCTCAAAGACGGAAAATATATTATCAACGGCCAGAAAGTGTGGACCACCAGCGCGCATCATGCGCAATATGGCCTGCTGCTGGCGCGCACCGACTGGAACGTGCCCAAGCATCAGGGATTGTCTTATTTCATCATTGAAATTGAACAACCCGGCGTGACCGTGCAGCCCTTGCGCCAGATGAATGGCCATGCCTCATTCAATCAGGTGTTTTTTACGGATGCGGTGGTTGCACCGGAATATCTTGTGGCGAAACTGGGTGATGGCTGGAAGGTGGCGACAACCACGCTGATGCATGAACGGCGCGGCGCGGCGGATGGCATTGCGGCGGGTCCGGGGCAGGGGTCAAAACGTGTTGGCAAGGCCTATGATCAGGAGCGCGCCGAAATCGCCATCACGATGGAGCCGTACAGATGGTATCCCCAGCGCGCGGGGCGCGCCGATCTGGTGATTGAACGCGCCAAGGCGGCAGGCAAGAATAATGATCCCGTGATACGTCAGGAAATCGCCAAGCTATTGACCATGTATAATGCCGCGCAATGGACCGCGCGACGCGCCCGCGCCGCGCAGCAAATGGGACGCCCGCAGGGGCCGGAAGGATCATTGGGCAAGCTGGTGGGCAGCCATGTGGCGCGCGCATCGTCTAATGTGCATACGCTGATCAATGATGCGGATGCGATGCTGACCGGCAGTGACAGTCCGATGAATGGTGTGATTGCCGAAATTCTTGTGTCAACACCGGCGGCATCCATTGCCGGTGGCACTGATGAAATTCAGCGCAATATTATCGCCGAACGGGTGCTGGGGATGCCGAAGGAACCAGTCACCGGCATGGACCGGCCCTTCAAGGATGTGCCAAAAAATACTGTTTCGTGAAATCTAACCATGTAGGGAAAAACAATGTCCAACGAAGAAAAGCGTAAAAAAGGCGTCGAATTTTTTAAGAAGCTGACGGAAGGCCAGCCGCGCAATCCATCCTCCAGCAGATCATCTGTACCCGCCGCATTTTCGCGCTATACGATGGAGCATCTGTTTGGCGATGTCTGGCAGGGGGATGAGCTTCCGCTGGAGACCCGCTCGCTGATCACCTGCACGATTCTTGTCGCGTTGAACCGCGAAGCCGAACAGCGCATACATTTTGCAGGCGCCAAAAATCTTGGCGTCAAGCGTGAGCAGCTTGAGGGCATGATATCCCATGCAGCGCATTACGCGGGTTGGCCCTGCGCCGCCAGCGCTTTCCGCGTACTGGGGGAGGTCTGGCCTGCCGAGGGTTAGTCCTTCGGCGCGCCCTCATTTATTTGGGGGCGCTTAATCCTTCGGCGCGCCCCAGGCGATGAAATGTGGATTGCGGAATTCCGGTTTGCCATACAGGAAGGGTGAGCCGTCCATGTTGGTGACGCGCCCGCCCGCCCCTAAAAGCACAGCCTGTCCGGCGGCGGTGTCCCATTCCATGGTTGGCCCATGTCGCGGATAAAGGTCGGCTTCGCCCGCTGCAAGGACACAGAATTTCAGGGATGATCCGGCAGCGATGATGTCTTTCACATGATAGGCGGCTAAAAATTCGTCGGTTTTTTTGTCGCGATGTGACCGGCTGGCAATTACGATGAACCCATCATCGGCGGGCTTGCGCGCACGGATTTCTTTGGGCGCGCTGTCGGGTTTGCGGTTTGGCCCCTGGTGCGGGTCAATCTTCTGCTCATAGGTTGCGCCCGGGCCTGCTGAATAGAACATGCGTTGAATGGCAGGGGCGTAAACTACGCCAAGGGTTGGAACGCCATCTTCTATCAGGGCAATATTGACCGTAAATTCGCCATTCTTATCAATAAATTCTTTGGTGCCATCAAGCGGATCCACCATCCAGAACCGGTTGGTGACGGAAGGCAGTTTGCCGGCCGCAGCCAATTCTTCCGCGATCACAGGAATATCGGGGGTAAGTGCGGTCAGTTCGGCAATAATAAAATGTTCGGCTGCTTCATCGGCCGCGGTTACGGGCGAGGAATCCGTCTTTTTACGAATATCCTTTTCGCCTTCATAATATTCCATGATAAGCGTCCCCGCTTTTACAGCGATGTCGCGTACAGCCAAAGTCAACTTCTGATGACCGGCGGCGGTCTGTTTCACAGCTTTTCCTCTCGATCAATATCGCTTGATAGCATCTTGATAGCTTAATGGCATAACAATTAACCAATCGTTTACCATAAGTGCGCAAGCATTAAAGGGATCATTGATAAAATTTGTAATAACCAAAGGACAGGAAATTCTCATGGATATGGAAGGGTTTGAGCTGGTTTCGTTGCTGTGCTCGCGCTTGTGCCACGATTTGGTCAGTCCGGTGGGC